>OASS01000146.1_pt1 | contig 46511 bp, 71 predicted proteins | sample 1475811 | NCBI WGS metagenome assembly OASS01 (sample SAMEA2579922, study PRJEB22360) | human gut metagenome | biome: human gut; feature: human-associated habitat; material: faeces | place: Denmark | collected 2008/2010 | reverse complement strand
CCTGGGCAACCATGTTATCCAGTGAGGAGAAATAGGTGTTCTGTTTGCCGTTATCCGTTGTCTGTGTACGGGGAGTTCTGGCTTTCGGTGCCAGCATCTGCGCCACACCACCGAGCACCATACTGGCACCGAGAGAAAACAGGATGCCGGTCATACCACCGGCCCCAATGGCTGCCCCCCATTCTGCAAGGGTGGCCCCGGCGGTAAAGAATGATCCGGCAATGGCGGCAGCCCCCAGGACAATCTGGAATACGCCACCTGACTTGGCCCCGGCGACTCTGGGAACAATATGAATCACAGCGCCATCAGGCAGAGTCTCATGTAACTGCGCCGTTAATCCGGACGTGCTGACATCCTGCCCGGCAATCCGTACCTGATACCAGCCGTCGCTCAGTTTCTGACGAAACGCCGGGAGCTGTGTGGCCAGCGCCCGGATGGCTTCAGCCCCCGTTTTCACACGAAGGTCGATGCGGCGGCCAAATCGTTGCAAATCCCCGTAAAGGCAGATACGTGCCATGCCCGGTGACGCCAGAGGGAGTGTGTGCGTCGCTGCCATTTGTCGGTATACCTCTCTCGTTTGCTCAGTTGTTCAGGAATATGGTGCAGCAGCTCGCCGTCACCACAGTAAATGGCGGCATGATTCGGCACCGATGAACCAAAACAGCACAGCAGCACATCGCCCGGTTGTGCTGATGACAACGGCACCTGATACAGCCCTGTGGCCTCCAGATTATCCAGATAGAGATTCTGACCGTGACGCCACCAGTCATCCTCGCGATGAAAATCCGGCATATCAATCCCCGCCAGATGGTAAGCATCCCGGAACAGCGTGTAACAGTCCGTCACCCCGTGCTCAAAGCGCCGCCCGGTGAGATGCGGCACACAGCGGAACTTGTGAATCGCCCCCCGGCAGACCAGCCACCACGGCAAATCACTCTGCACCTGCAGCCGCCTGTCGGCCTCACTCAGCCAGGGCTGACCACCGGGGTGGCTGTGGACCAGCGCCACAATCTCACCCTGCATTTCTGCCCTCAGCCAGTCCTCCGGCGACATCCGGAAATAATCCTCCGGCTCACCGGAGATATTCACGCAGGGAAAATAGCTTTCCTCCTCCGGCGTTCTCACCACGAAGCCGCACGACTCCGCTGGCGCACATCGCCGGGCGTGCGCCAGAATCGCTGATTCTGTCTGTGTCATGGGATTTACTGCGAAAGTTTGTTAATGGAAAGGAAGCCGCCAAAGTTGCCGACGTTATTGCGGAACTTACAACCGCTCAGGCATTTGCTGCATTTATCCTTCGTGATATCGGACGTTGGCTGGTCATATTCATCCGCGACCGCCGGACCGTGATAACCGCACTCATCACCGCGATAGGTCCAGGTGCAGGTATTAGCAAGCATGATGCGCCCCGGAAAAACAGCGCCGTCCGTTTCCGTCGGCGTGGACAGTACAAAGGAGGCACTGACCGCGCTCAGTTCGCTGCACTGCTCAATACGCCAGCGGCTGATCACCTCCTGCTCCGGATCGGCGTCACTGTTTCCGTTGACGAAGTTCACCGCATCCAGAAAACGGGCGTAAACCTTACGCCGGACCACCGTTCCACCGACCAGACTCTGCAGATCTTCCGCCATCCCGGTGACCATACCGTACAGGTTAGAAACCGTCAGTGTGGGGCGCGTACTGGTGCCTTTGCCATTCAGTTCAAAACCACTCCCCTGAATGGGATACGGCTGATACTGTCGCCCCTGCCAGGTGACCGGCTCACCTTTTTCGTTCTGCTCATTACAGAAAAAATAACGTTCTCCACCGACCTCTGTCAGGTCAATTTCCCAGAGCACCACGCTGGCCGACTGCTCCGCACGGGTGCATTCATTCAATGTTTCCTGCCGGATATCCTGCATCAGTTCACCACCTGTTCAAACTCTGCGCTGAACTCAACACGCAGCATACTGACCCGCGACGACCATTTTGCGCAGGTCACCTTTATCTGCCACCACTCATAAGGCGGCGTCCACAGAAAGGCTTTCCAGCCCCCGTGCTCAGCCAGAAACGACTCCAGCGCCGTGGCCTCCTCACGGGAGACAGACAGCGTCACGCTGTACGTTTTCAGGTCAGCGTTCAGCCCGGCAGGCGCTCGCTGGGAATAGCCATCACCAAAGCGCACTTTCCTGACGGAAGGGGCCGAAACCACATCCATACCGGGTTTCACTTTCCAGCGGAAGGTCTTCATCATCCACCTCCGGAGAACAGACCACCATCGCGCATCTGTGCCTGAATTTCATCACGGGCACCCTTGCGGGCCATGTCATACACTGCCTTCATCATCTGTGGACCTGGCAGACCATTCGTACCGTCGTTCTGAATCACCACGTGATTGTTCTGATTAAAATTAATGCCTTCAGCCCGCCGCATCTGCGCCGGACTTCCGGCACCGCCCACATAACCACCTTCCGCATAGCCGCGCATCAGCCGGTAAAGATTCCCCACGCCAATCCGGCTGGTTGCCTCCTTCGTGAAGACAAATTCACCACGGTGAACAATCCCCGCTGGCTCATATTTGCCGCCGGTTCCTGTGAATCCTCCGGTTGCAAAATGGAATTTCGCCGCAGCGGCCTGAATGGCTGTACCGCCTGACGCGGATGCGCCGCCACCAACAGCCCCGCCAATGGCGCTGCCGATACTCCCGACAATCCCCACCATTGCCTGCTTAAGCAGAATTTCTGTCATCATGGACAGCACGGAACGGGTGAAGCTGCGCCAGTTCTGCTCACTGCCGGTCAGCATCGCTGCCATATTCTGTGCAATACCATCAAAGGTCTGCGTGGCTGCACTTTTTACCTGCGACATACTGTCCGTGGCGCTCTCTTCCCACTCACTCCAGCCGGACTTCAGGCCTGCCATCCAGCTCCCGCGAAGCTGGTCTTCAGCCGCCCAGGTCTTTTTCTGCTCTGACATGACGTTATTCAGCGCCAGCGGATTATCGCCATACTGTTCCTTCAGGCGCTGTTCCGTGGCTTCCCGTTCTGCCTGCCGGTCAGTCAGCCCCCGGCTTTTCGCATCAATGGCGGCCCGTTTTGCCCGTTGCTGCTGTGCGAATTTATCCGCCTGCTGCGCCAGCGCGCTCAGGCGCTCCTGATACGTAACCTTGTCGCCAAGTGCAGCCAGCTGGCGTTTGTACTCCAGCGTCTCATCTTTATGCGCCAGCAGGGATTTCTCCTGTGCAGACAGCTGGCGACGTAGCGCCGCCTCCTCCAGTACCGCGAACTGACTCTCCGCCTTCCACAAATCCCGGCGCTGCTGGCTAATTTTCTCATTTGCTCCGGCATGCTTCTCCAGCGTCCGGAGTTCAGCCTGAAGCGTCAGCAGGGCAGCATGAGCACTGTCTTCCTGACGATCGCCCGCAGACACCTTCACGCCGGACTGTTTCGGCTTTTTCAGCGTCGCTTCATAATCCTTTTTCGCCGCCGCCATCAGCGTGTTGTAATCCGCCTGCAGGATTTTCCCGTCTTTCAGTGCCTTGTTCAGTTCTTCCTGACGGGCGGTATATTTCTCCAGCGGCGTCTGCAGGCGTTCATAAGCCTTCTGCGCCTCTTCGGTATATTTCAGCCGTGATGCCTCAGACTCGGCCCAGTCCTTTGCTGCCATCTCTCTGGCCTTTTCAAGATCGGCCTGCAACGTGGCGGCTGAAAGCCCAAGTTGCGCATTCGCTCTGTCCTCCCATGCTCCCCGGAGATTGGCAAGAAATGCGGATGTTTTACCGCGCCGGTGGCTCCGGCTCTGATACCACTGCCATTTTTTGTCCGCCTCATCAAAAGCCTTTTCTGCTTTCTCCAGCATTTCCCGGGCAGTGTCCGGGCGACCAATATCCAGCACCGAATCCCACATGGATTTGAATGCCCGTGCTGTCCTGTCTGCCCAGGTCTCCAGCGTGCCCATGTTCTCTTTCAGGCGGCGGGTCTGGTCATCAAACCCTTTCGTTGCGGCCTCGTTCGCCGCCTGCAATGCCCCGGCTTCATCTCCGGAACGCTGCAACTGAGCAACATACGCAATCTGCTCCGCCGTCACGTTATGGAACTGACGTGCCATCGCTGTCAGTCCCGACGTCGGGTCTGTGGTCAGCTTCCCGAAGGCTTCAGCGACCTTGTCCACCTCCACGCCGGATGCAGAGGAGAAACGCGCCACACTCTGGCTGATCGCCTCAAACTGCTCACCACCACGCACACCGGCATTCACCAGCGCCGTCAGTGACTCGCTGGTCTGGTTAAACGTCAGCCCTGCCGCCTGCCCGGCTCTGGACAGGGCCAGAATACGATCTGCCGTCAGTCCCGCCTGATTGCCGGAAAGGACCAGCGTTTTGTTGAAATCGGACAGGGTTGAGTTGCCCTGATACCAGGCATACGCCAGCGCACCGGTCGCCACCGCCAGCGAGGTGGCCCCCACCATCGGCAGGGTGATCGCACCGGCAAGCCCCCTGAACATGGGGATCATCCCGCCGAAGGAGTCCTTCACCTGACCACCCTGTTGCAGCAGGATCAGCCACGGACTTTGCCCGCCTGCAAGCTGCGTGGCCACGTCAGTGAACTGTGCAGGCAGCATACGCATGGCGGCTTTATACTGCCCGACGGAAATTCCCGCTTTCTGTGCAGCCAGCGCCTGTCGGCTCAGCGACTGTTCAACGACTGCCGCTGTTTTTTTCGCATCACTTTCCGTACCGGAAAAATGACGTCTGACTCTGGCCATCTGCTCGTCAAATCTGGCCGCATCCAGACTCAAATCAACGACCAGATCGCCTACCGGTTCAGCCATACCGGACTCCTCCTGCGATCCCTTCTGATACTGTCATCAGCATTACGTCATCCTCCGTCATGTCCGCCACATCCGGGGAAGCGGGGATAACTTCATTCCCGTCCGGGCCAAAACGAACGCCTCCGGCAAGCCCTGCCGCTTTCTGCATCAGCACATCATCTTCAGGCTCTTCGTCAGCCTCACGCCGGTTCAGCAGACTGAAATCCAGCGGATGCATATCCGGATCGCTGAAAAACAGGCTGAGCACGGTGTACGTCAGCCCGGAAAAGTGCATATCCAGCAGAACATCATGAAAATAATGGGTACTGTAAAAGCGGTGCCAGTCGGCATACTCCGTGGATGACATCCCGGCAAGCATGGCACGCCAGTCGGGTCGCCCCATCTCGCGCGCCAGTTTCAGGGCAAAACTCAGCTCACCGTCGAACACTTTCCCGCAGAAACAGGCTCTGCAGGCCCGGCGTCCTCTGCCTGTTCAGGGGCATCATTCACCACAAACTCATACATACCGGACAGCCGGTACACCACGTTTTCAGCATGAGAAATTGCCTCTGTAGGCCAGGTGGTAAGCACTTCCTGCTCAATCTGTTTAACGGCTTCATTCATGGAAGGCTGCTTTGTCTTCTGCGGATGGTTATGCCACAGGGACATCGCTACCACAAAAGCACCGGTTCTGATGGCGTCTTCCACAGTAAACTTCCGGTTGCTGTCTGACTCCGCCTGTTCTGCCTGCCGTTTCATCAGGGCGAGATGCTCAATACGCTGCAGGGCTGACAGTTCAGAAAGCGTGACGGTCACACCGTTATGTTCAAATGATTCGGTTTTCAGGAACATCGCTGACTCTCCGGATTAACTGGCGGTGACGTTGATTTCTGCAACCGCAGCAAGTTCACCATTACCGGATACGACCGGAATGTTGACCTTGCCTGCAGCAACACCTTTCACGGTGATGGTCATACCACTGACCGACACGGTGGCTTTTGTTTTATCCGCTGACACCGCACGGAAGCTCTTGTCGGTTGCGCCTTCCGGCTGGAATGCCACGGTCAGCGTGGTGCTCTTCCCTTTCACTACGGAAGCGCTGGCTGGCGTCACGGTCATACCGGTTGCCGCTGTTACCGTGCTGCGATCTTCTGCCATCGACGGACGTCCCACATTGGTGACTTTCACCGTGCGGGTGATCACTTCCTTCGCCGTCACCGCCTTACCGATACTGCTGACCCAGCCGCGGAACACATCGACCGTGCCGTTCGGGAAGCGGATTTTATAGGCACGGGTATCACCTTCATTAAACCACGCCAGCAGCGCCTGCTGCCCCTGCTCTCCGGGCATCCACGCCAGCGTGAAGCTGGTATCTCCGGCAGATTTCTGCCCCTGTCCGGTCGCGGTCCAGTCCGCATCTTCATCATCGAGATAACTGTCGTCATAGGACTCAGCGGTCAGTTCGCCGGGCGTCAGGTCTTTAACCTTTGCCAGACGCGACCAGTCATTGTCTGAAAGCGGGTTTGCATAAGGGTCGCCGCTCCCGTTATAAACCCACAGTGTGGTCCCGGCCCCTTTCACCGGTGCCAGAGGATTTGGTGTTGGCATATCGTCCTCACATTTCATAGGTAATGACATAAGTCAGATCGGCTGAACTCCACAGGCCCGCATCATCGTCGCGCCGGTAGTCATAGCCACTGGCCACCATACTGGTGATCAAATCTGACAGTGCCGGGATATCGCTCATCACCGGATAAATCCGGGACTCCATCCACGAATCCAGCTCTGAATCCGGCACCTGAGCAGGCAGGAAAACTTCAATATGCAGCTCCGCCTGCCAGGTATCGCTGTCCAGCTCTTCGCCCGTGTATTCAGCGCCGGTGAGATAAACGGCAATTGCCGGAAAATCTTCCTCATCAAAAACAGCGGGGCGACCATCAAAAAGCGTCGCCCCGGTGTCATGCTTCTCCAGTGCATCCAGTACGGCTGCACGGAGTTCAGTATGTTTCATCGCTTTATTACCATTCTCAGTTGATGCTGCAGCGCATAGCCCAGCTCTTTCGGAAGACGCTCACGCCGTATCCGCTCAATATTCTGTTTAAACGCCGTGGTCAGCGGCACCGCCATCGGGATTTTCACCACATCAATGGGGTAACGGTTTTTCCCGGCCACACGCTGCATGACATGCCACCGGCCATTTTTCAGTTGCTGAATAAACGCGCCGGGAATACGACGGTTTCCCACCACAAGCACGCTGCCGCCACCTTTCAGGGATGAACGCTGCCCCTTTTTACGACGCCTGCGGCGGGACAGGACAACCCGCGCATTACCCAGCCTGATTACGGGCAAATCCCCCCGGTTAACCCTGATTCTGGCCTGCGGATTTTTGACCGTGGCCCTTTTCAGCCTGGCCCTTTCCTTTACCAGTTTCCGGCGTACCTTTGTCTCACGGGCAACCTGTGACGCAGACTGCGATATCGCGGATGACGCAACGCGGTTAATGGCCATTGCGGCGGCACCAGGCACCGCCGTTTTGCTGATACGGCTGAGGTTTTCAACGGCCTGCTCAAGACCTTTTATGGCCATACATCCCCCTTTCAGCGGCGACGGTTAACGGCAGGCGGCACGCCACGCCCAAGCCAGAGATGACAGCTTCCGCCATCATCCGGCGAAACCCGGTCTATCCAGAAGTTTTCCTCACCGATGGTCAGCGTGTCTCCACGCCGCAGCTGCCGCACCTCATCAGTCCGGACAAACAGGGACGGGCTGGAGCCTTCAACGCGCACGCCCTGTCCGGCATAGCTGATATTTTCAGGGTCATCAAAAACACCACGTATCACAGCACCGGACTGCTCACCGGATGTCATGGTGGCTGACGTTCCCATGTACCCGCGTATCGTTTCATCAGCGCGGGCAATGGCAGCATCGAACAGGTTATCGAAATCAGCCACAGCGCCTCCCGTTATTGCATTCTGGCCAGGCCACGTTCTGTCATTTCGGCTGCCACACCGGCAGAGACACGAAACGCCGTTCCCGGCAGCACAAATGCCACAGGTTTATCCCGCGTGGCGTGAAGTGCATCAGTATGCAGCGTCACCAGTGCCACGACCGTGACCAGTTCAGCCGTATCCTGAATCACGGTATCCGGCTGCGCTGATATCACCTCATTTTCATGCCCGGTCAGCACATTTTCCCGGCTGAGAGGGGTGTCCTGACCGGCAGTTTCATCCGTGTCATCAAGCTCTTCTTCCAGCTCTGCCACACGAAGCGCCAGTTCTTCTTTCGTTCCCGTCAAACTGATATCGCGGTTCAGTTGCTCACCCAGCTCCTGAAGACGGGCAATCAGTTCATCTTTCGTCATGAACTCCTCCACAGAGAGAAAATGGCCCCGAAGGGCCATGATTACGCCAGTTGAACGGACACGAACTCATCAGGATCAGCCAGCAGCATCAGCGGTGCTGACTGAATCATGGTGAACTCACGCGCCGGATCGCCGGTGGTCACCCAGTTTTTCGGGTAACGGGCAGAGGCGTTAATGCCTTCGCGCTGTGCGTCCGCATCCTGAATGCAGCCATAGGTGCGCAGACCGCGAGCCTGAGTGTTCCCCAGCACCATCGTGTTGTCCGGCAGGAAGTTCTTTTTGACGCCGTTTTCCACGTACTGTCCGGAATATACGACGATGGCCACATCGCCATACATTCCCTTATAGGACACCGCTTTGCCCAGGTCTTTTACCGCTGTCTCCAGCTCGGAATGAGAGCCGCGACGGGTATCCAGCTTCTCCTTGACGGCTTTGAAGGAACGGAACAGCGCCCAGCCTTTCGGGTCAAACACGATGATATTCACCACACCGCTGGCGTTCAGCGCGTAGGCTTCGATATCGTCGGTCGGGTCATACGTGGACTTGTCACGCTTGCTCCACTCCGTGCCGCCGGACTGCGTGATGTTATTCGCCGCACTGCGGCCCATATCCACCTCAACCGGATCGAAGGCTTCACCGGTCATGGTGTATTTGCCCTTAAGCACGGCAGAAACTGCCTGCATCTCTTCGACCTGGGCAATCGCCAGATTTTCATCCAGCATATTCTGCCGAATAATACGGCGACGACGGTAAGCCGGGTCCGCCAGATTCTGCGGATCTTCATCCGGCAGGCGACGCAGGGTCATCTGCGGATTCACCTCATGCTTGGGTTACATGAGTCAATGACGTAAGTATGTGAATGATATAAGAGGAAAAATAGAGCATAATCTCTACCAGAATGACTATGTTGCAATACATGCTGCAATACACAGAAATGAATTTACATTCTGTTCGATTATTAAGTTTCATAGCCGAGTTGCAGATCAGCAACTCACCCACCAGCCCAGATAATTTCATTTTCACACTGGAGGACTCCTTGAAATCAAGGAATCATAATCCTGCCATGTGATCATTCCGGCCTTCTCAGATTTGAGGTGTGCGGAAAAAATAAACGCTATTAAGCAGCTATGTGGGTACTGCACTTTTTGGGTAGTGCAACTATCCAGCTTCCTCAAATTAAGGATTGTGGAAAAATCAATGAGTCAGGCTTATTCCCCCGTTCTCCCCCAATGGGGGTTTTCAAAAGAATCAATGGGTTAGGCCATCGTGCAAATTTGCACTCTGCCAGCCAACGCAATTTTGCGTTATCAGTCCTCAGATGTTAGGGATGTAGCCAGCTTTTCCCCCAGTGGGGATTATCCAGTTACCGATGGTTTAACCGCCTGTGCCAGCACAACGAAAGAATTTGCGGGTAGCTTTAAACTACTCACAACATCCCATCTTACAGGCCGTGCCTTTCTAACTTTTTACAATGCAATAAGTCAGGTAACGCTATGCGTTCCACCGTGTACACCGCGCCAGTAAAACCCCCGGATTCGTGGTTTTCCTGAATATCAGGAATCTACCGCCGCAATCGTTCCGGCTTCTTCCACTGGTAAGTATTTTTCGCGCTCTCCCTCCGTTGTTGAGAACGGCGACGATATGCCAGCAACTCAAGGACTCTTGTTCGTATGTTGCGCATATCCACGCCGTTAAGCTCAATACCGTCACGGCGCATCACCTCAGCCACTACACGCACATAATTATCTGCGGTCACGCTGTCCGGCTGCGTGGCCTGTTCGTCATGCTGCTTGCTGATTCCACAAGCACGGCGGATTAATCGCAGTATTTCGGATTCAGTCATAGCGTACTACGTTACTTATCTTTATTCGGCTGCAACTTATCCGGTACGTTTCCGGCAGTTTCCATCAGATAATCGGACAGCATCAGCGGTATGTTTTCGTCAAGTTTTGCGCATGCGTTACAGGCTCTGATAACTTCTTTTTTCAGTCCATCCAGCATAGACGGCTTCATGTCGGGAAACTTCCTTGTCATGGCAAGCGGCAGGCTGTCCATGATTGAAGAAATCTGACTCGCCAATTTTGAAAGCACGTATATACAAAACGCTGTATCAATAACGTCGCCGCGTTCGCGCTCGTTTTTAAGCTCCTGCGCCTCTGCCTGTGCTGTCAGCAATCTGATCCTGACTCGTAGGAGTTCATCATCATCAATCTCGCCCGTTTCGTTTGTAATCTGGCTGATTGCATTGTTAACCCGATTATCTATTACACTGGCGACATCATAAAACGCCTCGCGGCCCTTACGCTCGACGGGAATCACTCCCCACTTATCGAACGCAGTGGCGCTTACACGGCAACTTTTTGCCATGTTTTTTTTGTTCATCAGGTGCAATTTCATTGATACCACAACTTAATTACTGTTTCAGGTTGGTGTATTGATTGTGCTTTTCTCTTATTATTCATACAGATACAGCGAACAACAAAACCACCACCAGTCCCCTTAAAATGCTCATAAATAGCGAAAACCCGCGCGCCTGACGCCCCGTAGCCTGCCGGATCGCCGGAAAGGACCCGCCAGCCAGAGCGGGCCCTAATTTCATCAACCAATCAACTTATTGCGCCCTTTCAGGGCATTACGCCTGGCGCGTTCAATCTTGAGGCATAACGCCGCATCAGGTTTTTCCGGTGTGGGTACGAGGCAATAGTTTGATGCTCGCGGGATATTGTTAATCCACTCAACAACCTCGCTTAAATACCAAGCCTTACGCCCTTCCGTAACCTGCACACGCTCAGGGAACTCTCCACGAGCCTCAAGGTTTAGCAGTGTACGGCGACTCAGGGTTGTAAGTTCCATCACCTGATTCATATCGACAAGACGCTCGCTTAAGCGCATTTTGTCATCGATATCTAATAGCTCTCGTAGCTGACTATCTCTTTCAATCATTCTCATACCTCACACACGTGCCAGCGGCTGGACAGAAATACCTGAGCCAACAAACGCAGCAACTTTTGCTGATAGTTGTGTTACAGACTCAGGCCAGTTCAGAGCATCAACATTTAAGACGCCGGTTTTATAAACCTGAGCCTGCGTTTTTGTCGCTGTATCGATTTGTACAGCGGAAACATAAACAGCTTTGCCTGCGCTCGTTCCATCCCATACCACCAGTGCACCAGTTGCATCTTCTTGCATCAGTGGCGTAAATGCAGGAATTACCCCTTTATTAGCTGAAAATATCCCCAACGTAGTAACCAGTGCTTCAGTGCCAGCCATGAGTTCAGTGTAATGAGTAGCCATTGCTCCCCCTTAACCAATGCGAACGGTAACAAAACGATTGATGCGGGCCGGTATTGGCTGTGGTGCAGAGTGCGTTTGTACGTACTCAATAGCCGGATCTCCAGGCACAATGTAGTTTTTCGGTGCGAGTTCGGCTTTAGTCAGCCCCATTCGGATTAGCTCCGGATCCTGAATGCCACCGTATGCAACGATGCCCTGAAGTGATGTATTGCCAAGAACCATCAAATCAGGATCAAGGAAATATTTTTCTGTTCCGTCCTCGTCGGTATAACGTCCGCTATACACAACAATAGCCACATCGCCTACGTAACCCTTAAAACTGACGGAATCCCCAAGATTTTTCAGGGCCGTTTCAAGAACGGAATTAGATCCCCGTCGAGTATCAAGGCAATCTTTTACTGCTTTAAAGGCGCGGTATTTTTTCCATACGTTGCGTCCCATTACGATGATATTTGTAGTCCCTTCGCTGATTTCTGCGTACTCTTCGATGTCATCATTTGGATCAAATGTTGATAAATCTCTACCGCTCCACTCCGTGCCGCCGGACTGCGTGATAATATTTTGTGGTTTTATATTCCAGTCCAGTTCATAACGTTCAATGCCATCGCCCTCAATGATATTTTTCCCCGTTGTGATTGCCTGAACAGCAAGCCATTCAATACGTGCGCGAATGGCCTGCGCTTGTCTTACCATCGCTCGCTTTATTTTGAAATTGCGTGATGAATATGCATTGAATTGTTCCGGTGATACGCCTGGTTGACGAACGGCTATTTTATTTGGGTCGATACTACTTTTTGGCTTCATGTAGCCAGGGCGAATTACTTTTGATTCGTAGCCTTCATCGCGTGATACTTTACTACCAACCATAGGGGAACAAAATGCAGCCATCGGGATGTCTGGATCGTCAATAATATCAAGCGCAATATCCCGCGTCTCAAATGTAACGACTCGCTTAAAAAACAGGTTTATAAATAAAGAGTTAATCTGCCATTGAATATCTTCGGCATTAACAGTCTGTATTAACTCCGCTGGCGAATATAAATCACTCATATAACCTCTTAATACTTAGTAAAAGTGTCGTATTAATTTTATCATCTGCCTTGATCGGCATCTTTATGCATTGCTATGCAATATTGTGCAAAGTTTCAATCTTCGTTTATTTATCCGGCGTTACGTGTCATTCTGTACAGCGTTACAAGTTCAAAGACATAAATTATTCTCTTTGGTGATGAAAGGGTCGGAATATTCCGGCCTTTTTTTTGCGTGGTGTGACGGACTCAACTGATAAAAGCCGGATTTCTCCGGCCTGTGCGTTCAGAATGGAATATTGTCACCGTAGAGATCATCCCCTCCCACTGGTGGTGTGTTGCCCTGTGTGCCTGTGGTTTTACGTCTGTTCCCGCCCGGTCGCACCGTTCGCGCACTGATTACGCTGTCTGCGATAACCTGCCAGCCCTGCCGCGTTTCACCGTTCTGTCCAGTCCACTGGCTCACCTGCATGTTACCCGCCACGCTCAGGAGTTCGCCTTTGTGATGCTTTGCCAGCGTGTCGGCTTGTCTGCCAAACGCCAGGACAGATAACCACATCGTCGCCTGACCGTCATCCGACTGACTGCAGGGCAGTGATACCGCCATACGCGCCAGCGTCATGGGGATGCCCTTGCTGGTCTGTTTTGTCTGCGGGTCGTCCACCAACCTCCCGTAAACTGATATTTGCGCCGTCATGCTGCCTGCTCTCCGGACTTAATATTGATGGTTGTCACTTCCTCCGCTTCAGCAATCTCCCGTTCGGTCAGAGTGGCAAAGTTTGCAGCCGCCGTTGTCATGAATGCGCTAATCAGTTCGGGATGTGCTTTCGCGTATCCTTCACCGGCGATGCGGTCTATTGCTTTAATCGCCACCCTTAGCCAGTGTTCAGCCATATCAATGGCGCGGTAATGTGGCTTTATATGTTTGTTCAGTTTTCCTGATGTGTGCATTTTTATTTTTACCCCCTCGTTTAAAAAGTTTTTTGTGCACCACCACCTTGTCTACCTTGTCTACCTGATTAGTCATCAGGCCAGTAATGGAGCGTGTTTCAGGGAGGTAGACAGCCCCAAATAGCTGTCTACCTCATCTCTACCCGTCTCCTTACCTGTCTACAAAAATGGGTAGATAAGGTAGATAACAGGTAGACAGTAAAAAATGGTTATCTACCCGCGCTAATACATTGAAATAAAAGCATTTTATTTCAGTCAGGTAGACAAGGTAGATAACCATTGCCATTTTTTATAAAAACGCATCGCAATAATCAGTAGTCGTTGCGTTGGTCTGCGTTACTCCCTTAACTTTTCGCGTAATATATTCATATCCGTAAACTTTCGCCGCTGACCTCATAGCCTTTCCGAACTCATTCACGCTCAAACATTTCCCCTTTCCTGTGTATGCCATGAAGGCCATATAGACACGGTAAAGGCTGTTTCTGGTCGTGTACTTCACGGAGTCACCACCACCGCCCATCATTAGCCCACGAGCTTCCTCCAGAAACTCCAGCGCCGCGCAAAGCTCAACAACAGGATCCGTTTGCTGCTTTATTGCCAGAGCTTCATCACCGTCACGCTGTTCCAGTAATAAAGCCCGTGCCTTTTCAGGGTCAGCAAAATTAGCCAGCAAGCGGCGGATAATTACGGGGATTTCTGCCGCTATCTTTTCCGGTAATTCCTTGTCTTTTTCGTCCTCCCTTACAATGTTGTCGAACCGGAAAATCACCCGACGGCGTGACACACCTCCGGCCCGCTCGGTAAAGATCATAGGGTCGTTATTGGTCGCCAGTACCACCGCCCTTATTACCGTCGTGAATCGCTTCTCATATTTCGGGTTAATTTCGACGGGATCGCCTCCCGTGATTTTCTTGATGCCCGTGCCTTCCCCCGTATATTTCGGCTGATCGGCAAGGACGATAAGACGACTCCCGACAACCTGCGCGCGCCCTCCTGCATCATCGAGTGATGTCATCTCTGCGCTTACGGTGTTCTGTTTGCCAGCAAGCAGGGTGGCAATATGAGTAAATGTGCTCTTTCCGCTTCCCCCGTCTCCGGTGGCCTCAATGAACATCTGCCAGTCGTAGCGGTTCGCCATAATCATGTATAACGCGGCACATATACGCATCATCTTGCGCGGGTCTTTTCCTGCAGCATGTTCAAGCCATTTATGGAAATTTGGCGCATTATCGCGGATGTTTTCCCCTGCTACTGGTGGCGTGTACTCAATACCATTGTGCGTGGTGCTCCAGTGCTCCGGCGAGTGCGGAGAAAATTCCCCCGTTTTCAGATTAAGCACACCATTAGTGAACGGTAGCAAATCACCGGACGGCTCCCCCATGGGGGCGGCAATAACTTTTAACGCTTCCACGGCGTTATTGATTACGCGCTTGCTGAACGTGGCCCTGTGCTCTGAATAGATCACCACCATTTCGCGGCTCAGCTCCATTGTGCTGACCGGACACCATACCCCGCCGCGCCATACGTGGACGATTTCACTTTCTGCATGAACACAAACACCATCAAAGCGATCGGCAAGTAGTTGTGCCCGCTCACTGTCTGCCATCTGTGAAAGTTGCGCCTTTTGCTTCGTCGGAAGATTAAGCACCAGGCTTTCCCCACGCTCGCATTCCTCTTTGAGTCGCGGCAACTGGTCGGATAAATCCACTGGGCTGGTGTCAGTAATCCCCGCGTATTCGTGTACGGTCTTCACTCCAGCCACAGCCAGTAACGTAACAATCTGCGTCATGCTGTGCTCTGTGATATGTCCTGCGCGGTAAACACGCACACACTGACGATCTTCATCAATGATCCGGTAATCGGTGATGTTTTTCAGTTGCTCATCAGCCAGCACGACAGGCGGCACATCGTCGGCGGCAATATGTTTACCCGCCCATTCCTGCCACTCTTTCGCATGGCCCCACGCATCACTACCTGCAAAGATGATTACCTCTGTCAGTCTGTCGCGTGGCTGTTTTTTTAAGTTCGGTGCCAGTTTCATTTTTTGCCCCTGAATGCGTTAATCATGCTTTTCATTTTCTGGATGTTTCCCCGCGCTTTTTCCCTGCTGATGGGCTTACTGCGGGGTGCGGCATATACCAGGGAAAAATCACGCCGGAACTGATAAACAGGCATCACGCAGTCATAGCTATACCCCTCACGGCGGTAAGTGATGCGCCGTTCTGCCACGCCTTTAATCGTTACCGTGCCGCCGTATTTATCGCGGTAAATATCGCCGTTCATAAATTCAGGCCGAGCGGGGCCGCTGGCAATAAAGCCAGAATTTTTCATTTCCATATTATTTATTCCTCGACTTAACTCGACTTATTTGATAGCAGGGCACTATTTATTGCGTCATTGAGTTTTTCTGCTGCTTCATCAATAAGTGACAACAGGCCATAAGCAATATTTGCATCTTCATTGTCATTTATGCAATCAAGCCACATATTTAATATTGCTTTTGCTGAATTATTTAAAGTTAATGAACTTTCTGCACATGCTAACAATTTAAAAAAGACTTCCCGTTCTGTATTCATTTAATCCCCCACCAGCTTACTTTCTTCCTCAATCAAAAAACTAGCGACACTTCCCGAAAGACGCGCCAGTAGGCTCGCCAGTGCGGATATATCAGCATCTGTAATTTTGTTCGGGTATACCTCAAGAAGGCGGCAAATAATTTCTGTCTGGTGCGCACGTTCAGCGGCTTCGTGTAATGTGATTTCCTGCATTAATGCACCTCTTTTAATTCATACACTGCTGAAATAATGACTTGTGATAAGCCATATTCTGATGATTCGCTTCTCACCGCAGCAATAGCCGTCTGAACATTAACAGCCTTCACGTTCTGAGCGATACCAATTGTGTGGCCTAGTGGGTTAACTGCACGAGCAAATACACGGAAGGTTTTAAGCACGGCATACCTCATGACGAATACGGGCGGCGAATATCATCACGCAGCCAGTTGGGGATTGTTGGCGGGCTTCCTGTTCGCTGGCGGCCTCGATGTGTATTACGCGTGGTTGTGCGGTGCTCAGGGCAATAAAACGCCAGATGTATTTATTCAGGTTGTGCGGGTCCCGCCCTTGCTGGTGTGTGGTATGATTTCTCATAGCTACCTCGATACTGTTGCTATCGTTGGTGGTTAGAAGCCCGTTGGTGTTCCTAGCGCCTTCGGGCTTTGCTTTTTTAAGTGCCTCCGTGTTAAGGTGGTCACCTAACAGTAAAAAGGCTAATTCAATAGGTGGTCACTTGTCAACAATCAAACGCGATAAAAGTCCTAAGGGTGATGGGCAATCTCCACAATTCAGAATGCGAATTTCTCCAGAGCTAAAAGAGCAATTCGACAAAGAAGCGCAGAGCGACGGCATAAGCCTAGCCAACTGGCTTAAAGAATTAGGGCGCAAAGAGCTGCTACGGCGCGGTATTGAACCAAAAGGATAAGAGTAATTGAAGTCAAGGAGCTAACACATGAAATACGAATTCTTCGCAACAAGTAGCAGTAGTTTGGATGTATACATAGTCACTGTATCAAACGATTCTGGCTCGCTAATCATGACTTGCAATTGTCCAGCAGGAAGTAAAGGTATTCTATGTAGACACCGTAAAGCTTTAATTACCGGAAAAATCCGTGGTATATTCACTCCCCCAAGAAGGAATAATCCCGAAAAGTTACAAGAAGCTATAAATTTAATAGCCACATATGGCATAGATAAAACATTAAAGTTGTACACTGATGAGTTAGAACGAGCAGAACAGACTTGGATAAGTGTTCGCGATAATTTGAGAGCAATGATAAACGCTCTTGTTGAACCACCTAAATATTGAACTGTTCACATTGCCTATCAGTCGACAACCTCGTATTCTGATTAAGGCTAACTATATACTCACATTGGCGACCAATTCTGGTCGCCTTTATCCACCATTTTTATAACATCATAGATTAAAAGTGTTAATCCTTACCCCCTGAATGGAATTGATGAGGATTTAATTTCCACTGAACTAAATCCTTTTGAATCCAAGAACATTTTTATACCAGCCTCAATGAAATCATAATCGTTTGTCGGGCCAATAGTAATACTTTTAATTGGTAACTTCCTATGATCTTTATTACGAATGATGATATAAGGGATGACACCATTATTATTTATTCTGAATTGCACATCTGGTATTAGTATGCGCGGAGTAAATACCAATCTAAATTCATTTTCTTCGATAAAACTAGGATGTTTAAAAAATGGGATGTATTTAGATATAAATTGATACGTAGAGGCCATTGTTACAAAATGATCATTCTTTTCTTTAATATTAATACCATTACAAGAAAGAAACACCCCCAACTCCTTACTCATCTTAGTAACATCGTTATTATTTGAATATATAACATCATGTGCAACACAATTTAAATAAATATTTTGAGAAAAGCTCACAAGTTCATCCGCATCAAACTCAATGCAAACGCCCTGTTTATTTCCGTAACCTCTCCACTGACTTAACTTATCGTTTTCCTTACAAAAAGAGATGCTATAAACATGTTTATCAATCCCTTTTTCTTTTTGTAACCCCCCTTTCTCATACATGTCAAGAGACTTGAGCAAAATAGTTTTCTTATCTTTTGGAATGATATTGTCATCAACTATTTTAATTGTATTTCGAAAGCATTCACATCCATGGTTAGACTCCTCTTTATCATTTAAGAAATATATGTTTGTAGCCCATAAAGAATTAGAGTCTAATATACCTTTCAAACCAAAAAGATCTGTATAATGAAATATAGCCACAATGCCCACCTAATAGTTAAGTTGTTTCCCACTCACCTCGAATCCATGCCTGCACTTCTGAAAGACGATATGCAACAGCAGTGGAACCAATCTTGATCCGCTTAGGAAATTTTCCTTCCTTCTCCAGCTTCCAGCGTGTGCTGTTCGCAAGAGTGGTTAGCTCCCGACATTCTTTCTCACGGATCATTCGGTCAATGTTAGGAATGTACTCCAGACCCTTTTTATCAACAATTGCCATTTTTTTCATGTTAACCAGCTTTTTGTTTGAGGATTGTCACTTTTGAATCAGCACCTGCGATGCTATTGAGATATGTAGTCCAGAGTTCCAGAGCATCCAGTTTTTTAGCCATAAACTTACTCCGGTTGTAAACACCTGCCACGCCAGGTAGCGCATGGCCTAACAGTTGTTCTACTACATAAAATTCAACACCGAGATCACTTAGATGAGTAGATAGCGTTCTTCTAAGGTCGTGTAGTGACCATTGTTTTTCATGGCCCAAACGTTTACCGATTTTCCCCCCAATCTTGCTTACGCTTTCTCTAATTCGCAGACTTCCCAGCACATAACCAGTATGTTTTGTCTCTTCGTGAACATCCGTTACCCACTGTCGTAGAATTTCAGGTACTGGTCTGACGATTTCAACACCGGTTTTTGAGTGTTCTTTTGGTACAGTCCAAACCCAACTTTCTAGATCCCATTCGCTCCATTCTGATAATCGGGCTTCACTCATTCGACATCCAAATACTGTACAAAGCACAAACATTTTTCGCGTGTATTCAGACATTAGTTTTAAATCAGGCTCGACAAAAATTGCCTTCCAGAGCTGGCCCAGTTCGGCTTCATCCAGAACCCGATCCCGCTTACCTGCAATCTGCCCCACATCACTCATGCGCAAATCCTTTAAAGCATCACACGTCGCGTACTGGCGTACCCGACAAAAACGAAGAGCTAATTTAGTGTCAGAAAAAACATACGCCGCCATAACTGGTGCATTACGTTTAATTCGGTCAAAACAGTCCAGCCATTCATATAGGTGAGTGTCATTTACGGGCAAATGACCGATATAGGGAAAGATATGCTTTCGAAATCTGCCAAGCGTTACAGCATGAGTTTTACGACGCACCTTACAGTAATTTTCATACCAGTAATTTAGTGCATCCTCCACTGTGACCGGCTTTAAGCGTTCTTCAGCCTGAATCTTAATCTGGATACGCGGATCACGTTTGTCAGCCAACCAACCACGGCACTCGTCGCGCTTTTCCCTTGCCTGTTTGAGTGACATATCAGGATATTTACCCAACGTTAGCCAGACCGGAGCAGCCCGGCCACCTGCTAACCTGTAGAAGAAAACAAAGCTCACAGCCCCCTTAGTACTCACACGAATAGAAAGCCCCTTTCCATCAGCAATGGTGATCTGCTTTTCTCTGGGTTTCCCCAGATATCCTTTAAGCGCTTTGTCGCTCAGTTTGTTCTCGCCAGCCATTTTTAGCCCCAAAAAGCAATACAAGCTGCAATACAGAGATGATTGCAACACACAGATAACGAGGAAAATCCAGTGAAAGCGCCAGATAATCTTATTCTTTATTATCAAAGAATTAAGTGTAAAAACCAGCAACTACACGAAAGCCTCAGAAAGCCATGCTAAGTGCTTGGGTTTGACATATCCCGGCGTAAATTCAGAGGTGGAGCCGCCACGGGAACGGATAACCTCACCGGAAACAATCGGCGAAACGTACAGCGCCATGTTTACCAGTCCCGGAATTTGTGAGAGATAGACTTTCTCCGTGGTGAAAGGATAGGTTTCACGGAAAAACAGGCGCAGAAACAGCGGATCGAACTTAAAGTGATGCTGGGTCGATGCCAGTAATTCTGCAGTTGTATATACAGACATAAATTATTTCCATAAAAAAAGCCGCACAGGCGGCCTTTGTTGATGAAGGGGAAGATTAAACGATGCTGATTGCCGTTCCGGCAAACGCGGTCCGTTTTTTAGTCTCGTCGCTGGCAGCCTCCGGCCAGAGCACATCCTCATAACGGAACGAGCCGGACTTGTAGAACGTCAGTGTGGTGCTGGTCTGGTCAGCAGCAACCGCCAGAATGCCAACGGCTGCACCGTCGGTGGTGCCATCCCACACAACCAGCTTACGGGTAGTGCCATCCAGCATCAGCGGGGTCATTGCAGGCGTTTTCGCACTCAATCCGCCAGGCGCAATTGCTGTATGAGCCGGATCACTGTTACCCAGCGGCTGGTAATGGTTAAACTCTTCTTTTGTCGCCATAACTGCCTCTTATACCGGTAAAGCTTCAGGTGTATTAAGTAATTCTTTATTGGTATCAGATGCCAGGTTACCTGCAGCCAGCGGTGCCGGTGTACCCTGCATCAGACGATCCAGCGCAGTGTCACTGCGCGCCTGTGCACTCTGTGGTGCAGCTGCCAGAATGCGGCGGGCCGTTTCCACGGTCATTCCGGGGGTTTCTGCCAGAACGCGCGCCTGTTCTTCGCGTCCGTGAGCCTCCTCACAGTTGAGGATCCCCATAATGCGGCTGTTTTCTGCCGCAACCGCAGCGGTGATCTGCGCGTTCACGTCCGGCTGCGCCGCGCTGGCGTTTTCGCCCTCCGTCGCTGGCACCACGTCAGTAACGTCAGCCTGCGAAGCAGTGGCTGAAACAGTTGTTGATTGAGTCTCTTTGGTCATTCGCCCTCCTGAGAGACGGGATTTACGTGCATCCAGTGCATCACGCATAACGGTGATCGCATCGGTGCTGTTGACAAGTTCATCAGCCAGTCCGGCATCAATGGCCTCCTGACCGCTGTACACTGCAGCCTCGGTATCCAGCACAGCCTGCACGGACAGGCCGGTATATGCCGACACCTTCTGCGCAAACATCCGGCGGGTTGCATCCATCCGGGACTGCAGTGTCTCCCGGACGTCATCCGGAAGATGGCTGTAGGGGTTGCCATCCACCTTATGGCTGCCGCTGTAAATCAGCGTGATTTCCACGCCCTGTTTCTCCAGCGCAGCACCGTAATTACTGTGAGCCATCATGACGCCGATGGAGCCTGTCCGGGCGGTCTGCGTGACCAGACGCCGGGAGGCGGCGCTGGCAAGCAGCTGACCTGCACTGCAGTTCATGTCGTTGGCCAGCGCCCATACCGGTTTTATGTCTCGCACACGGGCGATGATGTCAGCACAGTCAAATGCTCCCGCCACCATCCCGCCCGGTGTGTCCATATCGAGCAGAATGCCGTCCACCATCGGATCGCTGGCAGCCTGTTGCAGACGGGCGATAATGCCGTTGTAACCGGTCATCCCCGAGTACGGCTGCAGCGCCCGCGTCCGGCTGACCAGCGTGCCGGACACCGGCAGCACGGCGATGCCGTTCATGACCTGATAACTGCGGGCCTGTCGTGGTCCGTCATCATCACCGGATAACGCCAGCGCCGCGGGTGCCTCTCCGGCAGTCAGGCTGTCGCCGGACACCGCATCCGTCAGGCGACTGATCCCAAGCTGGCCTGCAAGCGCACAAAAGAAAACCCGCGCATAGGCGGGTTCAAGCATCAGCGGCTCATTAAAAGCCATGCTGGCAATATGCGGGAGATTACGCAGCTCTGCTGTCACTCTTCTCCTCCTCTGTTGATTGTCGCAGCCCGGATTCAAATGCCGCAGCCGCCCAGGCGGGCGGTTTAAGACCGGCTGCACGGCGCTCCATCGTTTCACGGACCTGCTGGGCAAAAATTTCCTGATAGTCGTCACCGCGTTTTGCGCACTCTTTCTCGTAGGTACTCAGTCCGGCTTCTATCAGCATCACCGCTTCCTGTACTTCTTTCAGACCATCGATGGCCATACGACCGGAGCCTATCCAGTCGCAGTTCCCCCAGGCACTGCGGGCTTCCTGAAAGCTGAAGCGCGCTTTTGAAGGTAACGTCACCACGCGGCGAGCGATGGCCTCTTCCAGCCAGCACAGAAACATCTGGCTCGCCTGACGGGATGCGACGAATTTTCGCCGCCCCATAAAGTACGCCCACGACTCGTTCGCACTGGCCCGTGCCGTGGAGTAGCTCATCTGGGCGTAATTCCGGGAAAGCTGCTCATACGAGACACCCAGCCCGGCAGCGATATACCGCAACAGTGACTGCTCAAACACGGAGTAGCCGTTATCCGTGTCCTGAGCCGTCTGCAGGTTCAGTGAGTCCCCCGGCATCAGGTGCGGCACTTTTGCGCCTCCCAGCCGGACCGGTGCTGCGGCGTAATACGCGGCAATTTCACCAATCCAGCCGGTCAGCCTGTCCCGCTGCTCCTGACTGTTCGCGCCCAGAATAAAATCCATCGCTGACTGCGTATCCAGCTCACTCTCAATGGTGGCGGCATACATCGCCTTCACAATGGCGCTCTGCAGCTGCGTGTTCTGCAGCGTGTCGAGCATCTTCATCTGCTCCATCACGCTGTAAAACACATTTGCACCGCGGGTCTGCCCGTCCTCCACGGGTTCAAAAACGTGAATGAACGAGGCGCGCCCGCCGGGTAACTCACGGGGTATCCATGTCCATTTCTGCGGCATCCAGCCAGGATAGCCGTCCTCGCTGACGTAATATCCCAGCGCCGCACCGCTGTCATTAATCTGCACACCGGCACGGCAGTTCCGGCTGTCGCCGGTATTGTTCGGGTTGCTGATGCGCTTCGGGCTGACCATCCGGAACTGTGTCCGGAAAAGCCGCGACGGACTGGTATCCCAGGTGGCCTGAACGAACAGTTCACCGTTAAAGGCGTGCATGGCCACACCTTCCCGAATCATCATGGTAAACGTGCGTTTTCGCTCAACGTCAATGCAGCAGCAGTCATCCTCGGCAAACTCTTTCCATGCCGCTTCAACCTCGCGGGAAAAGGCACGGGCTTCTTCCTCCCCGATGCCCAGATAGCGCCAGCTTGGGCGATGACTGAGTCGGAAAAAAGACCCGACGATATGATCCTGATGCAACTGGATGGCGTTGGCGGCATAGCCGTTATTGCGTACCAGATCGTCTGCGCGGGCATTGCCACGGGTAAAGTTGGGCAGCAGGGCTGCATCCACACTTTCACCCGGTGGGTTCCACGCCCGCAACTGCCCACCAAATCCGCTGCCACCGCCGTGATAACCGGCATATTCACGCAGCGATGTCATGCCGTCCGGCCCCAGAAGGGTGGGAATGGTGGACATTTTCATACATAAAATCCTGCAGGTCCCCTGCGTCGCTGTGTCATGCCGGTCTGCACTTCCAGCTCCGCAATGTATTTTTTCAGGTCAGACACGGAAGTGGCCGTAAACTCCACTCTCCGTCCGTCTTTCTGTACCGTTGCCACCCGTTTTCCTGTCATCAGGTCATGCAGTGCCGCACGGGCAGCGGCAAGTTCTTCCTGTCGCGTCATTCATCCTCTCCGGATAAGGCACGGGCGTAATCTGCCAGTGTTTTCTTGTTGGTTGCTGCACCATCCTCTTCCTGCAGGCTCGCCAGCAGTGCACTGAGATCCAGCTGCCAGCGGGAAATACTGATGCGCAGCGCCGCCAGCGCATAAACGAAGCAGTCGAGCGCCTCATTGCGTCGCTTTTTGCTGTCCCACAGTATTTTTTTCCTGCCATCCACCCATTTTTCGACCTGCTCTTCAGCAGTCAGCTGCTGCGCTTCGGTCAGATCAAAAATATCCGGGTTATTCGGGAAGTGAACGGCACCGGGAAGCGGTTCATCCCCTTCCGGCGTCAGTGTGAAGCGGTTATAAATCTGCTCTTTCGCGGTATCCGTACCGATTTCGGTAAGGTAAACCCCGTTTTTGTTTCGCTTACGTGGCATGCTGGCCACCGGCTTTCCGTAGACGGATGCCCCTTTAATGGGGATCACCCGGAACAGCCCATGCTTTTTCGAGCGTTCATACACAATGGTCGGGTCAATCCCGCCAATATCCCAGCAGATACGGGATATCGACATTTCTGCACCATTCCGGCGGGTATAGGTTTTATTGATGGCCTCATCCACACGCAGCAGCGTCTGTTCATCATCGTGGCGGCCCATAATAATCTGCCGGTCAATCAGCCAGCTTTCCTCACCCGGCCCCCATCCCCATACGCGCATTTCGTAGCGGTCCAGTTGGGAGTCGATACCGGCAGTCAGGTAAGCCACACGATCAGGAACGGGCGCTGAATAATGCTCTTTCCGCTCTGCCATCACTTCAGCATCCGGACGTTCACCGATTTTCGCTTCCCATGTCTCACCGAGCGTGGTGTTCACGAAGGTTTTACGTTTTCCCGTATCCCCTTTCGTCTTCATCCAGTCTTTGACAATCTGCACCCAGGTGGTGAACGGGCTGTACGCCGTCCAGATGTGAAAGGTCACGCTGTCCGGCGGCTCAATCTCTTCACCGGATGACGAAAACCAGAGAATGCCATCACGGGTCCAGATCCCGGTCTTTTCGCAGATATAACGGGCATCAGTGAAGTCCAGCTCCTGCTGGCGGATGACGCAGGCATTATGTTCGCAGAGATAAAACACGCTGGAGGGATCATCCGGCGTCCATTTGAGGCCAAACGGCGTCTCTTTATCGCCAAATTTAAGGTACTGCTCCTCCCCGCAGTGCGGGCAGGCAACATGAAAACGCATAAAATGCGGGGATTCACTGGCTGCACGCTCAATCTGACAGGTGCCTCTCACTTTGGGCGTGGAGCCACGGATGGACTTTGGCCAGACCGAGCCTTCAATACGCTTGTCACCCAGGAACGTCGGAGAGCCTTCCTGTTCAATATCATCATCAAAAGCAGCAAGTTCATCATAACCCGCCACATCCACCGACTTTTCACGGTAGTTTTTTGCCGCTTTACCGCCCAGGCACCAGAAGCCACGCCCATTAGTGAAACGCTTCATGGTGAGCGTGTTATCCCGGTGCTTTTTGCCATACCACGGGGCCAGCGCCAGCAGCGACGGAATATCACGAATAGTCGGCTCAACGTGGGTTTTCATAAAGTTCTCGGCATCACCATCCGTCGGCAACCAGATAAGGGTGTTGCGCTGCTTATGCTCTATGAAGTAGGCATAAACACCCAACAGCATTTTGGAATAACCGACACGGGCAGACTTCACCACATTCACCTCACGGATGTAGTCGCTGCCCATCGCATTCATGATGGCCCGCTGAAAGGGCAGTGTTTCCCAGCGCCCTTCCTGGTATGCGGATTCTTTCGGGAGATAGTAATTAGCATCCGCCCATTCAACGGCGGTCTGTGGCTCCGGCCTGAACAGTGAGCGAAGCCCGGCGCGGACAAAATGCCGCAGCCTGTTAACCTGACTGTTCGATATATTCACTCAGCAACCCCGGTATCAGTTCATCCAGCGCGGCTGCTTTGTTCATGGCTTTGATGATATCCCGTTTCAGGAAATCAACATGTCGGTTTTCCAGTTCCGGAAAACGCCGCTGCACCGACAGGGGGATCCCGTCGAGAATACTGGCAATTTCACCTGCGATCCGCGACAGCACGAAAGTACAGAATGCGGTTTCCACCACTTCAGCGGAGTCTCTGGCATTTTTCAGCTCCTGTGCGTCGGCCTGCGCACGCGTAAGTCGATGGCGTTCGTACTCAATAGTCCCTGGCTGGAGATCTGTCTCGCTGGCCTGGCGCAGTTCTTCAACCTCCCGGCGCAGCTTTTCGTTCTCAATTTCAGCATCCCTTTCGGCATACCATTTTATAACGGCGGCAGAGTCATAAAGCACCTCATTACCCTTGCCACCGCCTCGCAGAACGGGCATTCCCTGTTCCTGCCAGTTCTGAATGGTACGGATACTCGCACCGAAAATGTCAGCCAGCTGCTTTTTGTTGACTTCCATTGTTCATTCCACGGCCAAAAACAGAGAAAGGAAACGACAAAGGCCCAAAAGTTCGTTTTCAGCACCTGTCGTTTCCTTTCTTTTTAGGGGGTATTTTAAATAAAAACATTAAGTTACGACGAAGAAGAACGGAAACGCCTTAAACCGGAAAATTGTCATAAATAGCGAAAACCCGCGAGGTCGCCGCCCCGTAACCTGTCGGATCGCCGGAAAGGACCCGCAAAATGATAATAATTATCATCTGCATGTCACAACGTGCATCTACGCCATCAAACCACGTCAAATAATCAATTATGACGCAGGTATCATATTAATTGATCTGCATCAACTTAACGTAAAAACAACTTCAGACAATACAAATCAGCGACACTGAATACGGGACAACCTCATGTCAACGAAGAACAGAACCCGCAGAACAACAACCCGCAACATCCGCTTTCCTAACCAAATGATTGAACAAATTAACATCGCTCTTGTTCAAAAAGGGTCCGGGAATTTCTCAGCCTGGGTCATTGAAGCCTGCCGCCGGAGACTGTGCTCAGAAAAAAGAGTTTCGCCTGAAGCAAACAAAGAAAAGAGTGACATTACTGAATTGCTCAGAAAACAGGTCAGACCAGATTGAAGCAATTTAGATAATCGTGCAGACTACGCCCCCTCATATCACATGGAAGGTACTACAATGGCTCAGGTTGCCATTTTTAAACAAATATTCGATAAAGTGCGAAATAATTTAAACTATCACTGGTTTTATTCTGAACTAAAACGTCACAATGTCTCACATTACATTTACTATTTAGCCACAGAGAATATTCATCTTGTTCTTGAAAACGATAATACGGTTTTAATAAAAGGACAGGGTAAGGTTGTAAATGTAAGATTTTCAAAAAATAAATGCCTTATAGAAGCCACCTTAAAAGGATTCAAATCAGGAGAGTTATCATTTTACGAATACAGGAAAAATCTTGCTACAGCAGGGGTTTTCAGATGGATTACAAATATCCACGAAAACAAAAGGTATTACTATACCTTTGATAATTCATTACTCTTTACTGAGAACATTCAGAACACTACACAAATATTTCCGCACTAAATCATAACGTCCGGTTTCTTCCGTGCCAGAACCGGACTCGCTGGCATGATGAAATATGTGTACCCGGTAACCCCGGTGTGCATCGTTTTTGATTATTCCCGCACACTCGCGCAGAAGGAGTTCCCCGTCGGGCTACGGTCTCTGTTAATACGGGAATACGGCGACGATACAGCGCATGATGTGTCAGGCTTGAATACCTTTATCCTTTAAAAGGGATATCAGTTAAGTTATCCCGTGTAGGGTATAAGCCATTATCAAAGCCACTCTGTAGGGAATGGCTTTTGTGATGGCATCACTTACTCTTTACGCTGCTATCCCACTCATCCCGGAATTTTGATGGGTTATTGAAACCTTCTGCTGACATAACAACTCCTTCAATGTTTGGCTGAAATTAGGATGTCTTTCCATCAGTCCGCCACCACAAAGAATCTTTTTTGCCATAAGGCAGGAGGTTCATCTTTCAGTGGCTGCCGGTGTTATTTCCCCACTTACTGGCTTGGGTTGTTTCGTGGTACTGCCGTTAACTGGTGGCGCACAGATTTAGTTAAATCCGTTCTCGCCTGAACTATCTTTTACATACCCGGATTGTGGGGATGTAAATCACGGTTTCATTATCAAGCCCACCAGTAGATGGGCTTTGTAATGAAGAGTTGTTATGAAAATTGCTCTAAACAAGCATTAATAGCCATCAGAAGTAATCGCTACAGATTTCAATCCCTCAATGTCATCCTTGGACAGGGCGAACCATTCACCGTGCTTTCTCTTTGCGGCAAATTTGCGATGAAGCATGTTTTCAGTTTCTCTTCCACCAGGGATCAGGCACTCAAGCTTCAAGCAGTCTGGTCCAGAGTTGCCAAGCGATTTGATGCGTTGTGGAATGTTGGATGAATACCCAATTTTGGTTAGCCCAGTTTTCTTCGATGACAAAACGTATACCTGAGGAGGTTCTTTTCTCTGGTCTTCCATTACACGTCTCATTGTTGCCATAAGTCCGCCGTGCATCAGCATTTCAACAAAGAACGCTGACCGAACACCTGACGACTTAAGCATGCCAGAAAATTCACTTGCCAATTCCATTAACTCTGCGATGTTTTCAGGAACTTTTTGGCAGTTATCTTCCTTGTATAAGGAAATCATTCTTTGAAGCTTTTCTTCTAATTGGTTCATAGCGTCTTTACCTTTTAGAAAGTGAGCCTGTCTCACAGAAAAGCCGCCCCGAGATGGTCGCCACCATATACGGCAGTTCTCAGGCTCAACTTTCTGAAAGGCTCGGGTGATGTAATATGCGCGTGAGATGCGCTGTGAAATTCAGATGTAAAAAAAGCCCCGCATCGCGAGGCTCATTAAATGGACTTTGTGATTTGCAAAAAAATTATTTCAGGCATTGCGTCCTGATGTATTCCTGCAGGTAGTTAACCTGCGCGGTTATCTTGTCGATTCCACTTCGGAGACGGTAATAATTGAGTTCAGCATCTGCTGTAAGTCTTGGGCTTTCTCCATCGCCCATGCCGCTGGCTCCGGTCGTTGACTTTGCACAGGTGGCGGCGACTTGCAGGCGCTTACGACCAGCAGAAACATCAGCACGGAGACTTTCGATAGTCGCATTAGCATCAGCAAGCTCCTTTGTGTATCTGGCGTCGAGTTCTGCTACATCACGTTGACGCTTCCGCATGTCAGCGATGGTGGCGTTCGCCTTCTCCAGTTCACTGGCCTTGTTATCGCGCTGCTCTTTGTAGGCGATTGCGTTATCACGGTAATGATTAACAGCCCATGACAGGCAGACGATGATGCAGATAACCAGAGCATAAATAATCGCGGCGACTCTGCTCACTGATCTATCCCCCAACAGGCTAATGCGCTTTCCTGGTCACGACGAATAACCTGTCCATAGCAGTTATTTGAACGTATGCGGCAATCGCGCCCACCATCTTTTATCCACCAGCGAATCGCCTCGCATGCACCTTTACGATCACCGGCATTCAGCCGCTTATAAAACGTCGACGGGAAACACTTACCGGGGCCAATGTTATAGGGACAAAATGACGCGATACCCGCTTTCTGTGGTTCGGTCAGTGGCACTTTAATATTGCGCTCCACCCATGCCAGCGCCTTATCCCGTTCAATGGCGTTAACCTGGTCGCATTTTTCCTTCGACAGTTTCATACCGGGAAAAACGGGTTTTCCATCCACCACCGTGGCACCCCGACAGATGGTCCAGATGCCGGAACCATCGCGGTATGCCGTTGTGTGGTTACCTTCTTTTTCATCCAGAAACTGGTCGAGAATATCAGGCGCAGGCGCACCGACGGCAATCAGTGCCAGAACGGCAGCCGACAGGCCGTATCTGATTTTTGCGTTCATGGATATTTATCAGGATTTATCGGTTTCTGAACCCTGGATATGTTTATCTGTCCCGGCCTGTTGAATCAGGCAAGGAATAGTTAAATACAATAGAGAGGATTGTTTATGGACAATAGCACCATTTCTCTACAGGAGTTGCTCGACTGCATTTCCAGGCTTCGGGATGATGTAAATGCCCTTACTGTCGCATTTTCATATCTGGCATTCTCAATTCCCAAGGAACAAATGCAACCAACACTGGCATCGCTCCAGCTTGAATCACTCAACCCCAAATGGTCCCAGCAACAACAAAATTCTTTCAAGTGGCTGGCGGTATTACTGGAAGAAAAATATGCTGGTGAAATTACCATTTCGGCGGAGTCTTCAGAGAACCAGTAATTCTTCCCGGTAGCTTTCCTTTGTAGGTTATCCACACATTCTGCGCCTCTAAAATTATGGGGCGCTTTTCCGGCGACAGCTCATCCCCTTCACATAACCCGGCAGCAACATCCAGGAAGACCTGTCTGATGCTCCTTCTGGCTGCTGCCTCATAAAACTCCAGCGCGGCACCTTCAACACGGTCCAGCGAGATGTCCAGGTCAAAAATTTCACCGTCAAAGCGTTTTTTGTCCCGTAACGCTAAAGTTACCGTAACTTTATTCTCAAAATTGCGGATCCCTTTCACAATCAGTTCATAGTTTTGAGTCATTGAATTACTCTCCCCGTGCAGCCTTACGCTTGTCTTCTTTAATCTTGAAATAAAGGTTTGTCAGGTACGTCAGCAGGCCAAATACCAGGCTACCCAGCACTCCAATTGCCGCCCACTGTGAGGGCGTGACTTTATCTAGCAGCTGTAAAAACCAGTACCCGGCACTACCTGCTGAGGTGCCATAGGCGACACCCGTTGTTAACTTATCCATGGATTTCATAACCCCACCTCGCAGACAAAGCGGGTGTAAATTGAGGGAATACTACGAAACGTAACAGACTCGGAGTCAGTGAATAACTCAGGTATTGGGTTATCAGCTAATATCGAGACTCAAAAAATGGAAAAACCCGCTCGACGGCGGGTTTAAGCTGTGTGACGAAGTAACCACTCTTAACAGCATAACCAATTTTTTACGTACGTAAACCACTAAATGATATTTGCGAGAATGCTACCGAGTATTGAAAACACCACTACAAATACATAAGCAAATCTCAACAAATAACCAACAAATAATTTCCAGTGTTATTTTTAGCCGGTTTAAATTGAACCTTCAAATTATAGAGCACTTATAAATAACAGCCATTAATATAAATTGGCTAATAGATTTATTTTTATTCAGCCAAGAGCCATGAATAGGATTCGATAGAAAAAAGTTCAGATAAAAATAGAGATCTACTTCACAAATCAAACGAGAAACCAAAACTTACATCTTGAAATAATCACATTGATTAGATGAATATTTATCGCGCAGTGACATCATTTTTTAATAATAGTTCAAAAAAAGGGCTCACGATGAAAAAATTAACAGTGGCAATTTCTGCTGTAGCTGCATCAGTACTGATGGCGATGTCTGCTCAGGCAGCTGAAATTTATAATAAAGACAGTAACAAGCTGGATCTGTACGGGAAAGTTAATGCTAAGCACTACTTCTCCTCTAATGATGCAGATGATGGTGATACTACTTATGCCCGTCTTGGCTTCAAAGGTGAAACCCAAATCAACGATCAACTGACTGGTTTCGGTCAGTGGGAATATGAATTCAAAGGCAACCGCGCTGAATCTCAAGGTTCCTCCAAAGATAAAACCCGTCTTGCCTTCGCTGGCCTGAAATTCGGTGACTACGGCTCCATCGATTACGGCCGTAACTACGGTGTAGCATACGACATCGGTGCGTGGACTGACGTCCTGCCAGAATTCGGTGGTGACACTTGGACTCAAACCGACGTGTTCATGACTCAACGTGCAACTGGTGTTGCAACCTATCGTAACAACGACTTCTTTGGTCTGGTTGATGGTCTGAACTTTGCTGCTCAGTACCAAGGCAAAAACGATCGTAGCGATTTCGATAACTACACCGAAGGTAACGGTGATGGCTTCGGTTTCTCTGCTACCTATGAATACGAAGGATTCGGTATCGGTGCAACTTATGCGAAATCTGATCGTACCGACACTCAAGTTAATGCAGGGAAAGTTCTTCCTGAAGTATTTGCTTCCGGTAAAAATGCAGAAGTTTGGGCCGCAGGTCTGAAATATGACGCTAACAACATTTACCTGGCCACTACCTATTCTGAAACCCAGAATATGACTGTATTTGCTGATCACTTCGTTGCTAATAAAGCCCAAAACTTCGAAGCTGTTGCACAATATCAGTTCGATTTCGGTCTGCGTCCGTCCGTTGCTTACCTGCAATCTAAAGGTAAGGATCTTGGAGTATGGGGCGATCAGGACTTAGTCAAATATGTTGATGTAGGTGCAACCTATTACTTCAACAAAAATATGTCTACTTTCGTTGATTACAAAATCAACCTGCTTGACAAAAATGACTTCACTAAAGCACTCGGTGTAAGCACTGATGACATCGTTGCTGTAGGTCTGGTTTACCAGTTCTAATCTGATTACGAAAAAGATATGTTGCGGGAGGCGTTGCCTCCCCAACATATAAGTGGCTCCCTCAAGCCACTTCCTTTAGAAGCACAACCTTGCTTCTAACTATATAAACCTTCTGTTATATATTACCCTTTATTTTTGGGGGCGTCTCAACGCCCCATTTTTAATAATTTTTAGTAAACAACTGGCATATTAATTAGAGTTATTAACAACGATATCCATCTCTAACCGGATATCTAATGCCATTAACATCCCTTCAATTATACCCTCAGCCTTCTGTAACCTTTTCCCGATATAACCATCAGAGCAGCAATGCTTACCTGCCAGTGACATGAATGTCATACCGACTACATAATAATCTACTAATAAATCGTGCAAATCGCTGTTGTTCTTTTTCAGACGGGCCATGCACCCGCAAATGATCATCGCGTCATCGTCACAACATTGCGGGCGAGATTTTACTTTTGAAGTAATTAATCCCTTAAAACCGGCGGCAATGGACGACCAGGTCACATCTTCATGATTATTAGCCGCCCACGCTCCCCAACGCTCAAGAACCATCTGAATATCACGCATCAACTTACTCCACAAAAATCAGACCAGAACGCCAATTACAAGCAAAAATCAACAAAACAGTATTAGTTGATTGTTATCTCTGACTTCATACTCCTGCTCCTGTCAGGGTTTTGGCGTAATTCTTCAGTATTCGGTAATCGGTCAAAACAGAACCAGGAAAACGATATAAGCGCAGGCGCATCCAGCGGTGGCGAAGACGTTCTGCCACATAAAACTCAAACATCATTCATTCCCCATTTCGGTGATGGTCAGTTCCAGCCTCCCACCTTTGGTAACAGGCATCTTCACAACGCGGTAATCAACGACCTGAGCATCATCCAGCCAGAAACCTGCTTTAGTGAGTGCGTCAAAAGCGGCTTTTTGCAGATTATCCAGGTCACGGCGACGGCGATCCGGCATGTGGCACTCAATGCGGATTTTCACAGGCATAGCCAGGCCGATATCCAGCATTGCGTTTTTAATGATTCGGGCGACGTTATCGCGGTATGCCTGCCCCTCTGCGCTGACGTGCGTGCGCCCGCGATTATGGCGGTAATAGCGATTATTGCTCGGAGGCCAGGGTAATGTGATGCTGTAGGTATTCACGCCTTAATAACCCCCTCTTTCAGCCAGATAACCTGTGTTCTCGCCATACCTTCCAGCGCGCATTCTTTTGCATATGCAGCATCGACAAAATGTGTGCGGCGGTCGATTTCGTCGTGGCAGGCAGAACATGCAATGGTGGCAATCAGGTCTGGCGGTTTGGTACCGGTGCCGCACAATCCAGTCAGCCGGATATGTGCCAGTACAGACGTTTCAGGGTTGCCATTACATACGCCAGGGATTCTTACCTGGCATTCCCGACCACGCGCTGCTTTTCTCAAATCAGCCATGATTCCTCCTTGCTGCCAGTCGCAACCATTTTTTATCAACCAGGCTGGCGGTATATCCGAGCAGTGTTGGTATTTCGGAAGGCTTCAGCTCCGGTTTACGCTTACGACGATTTGGTACTCTGTAGATGTGTCCGTTCATGACACGAATAAGCGGTGTAGCCATTACGCCTCCTGTTTGTCGCGGAGCTGCTGGAACTCGCAGCTCTGCGGAATAGTCAGGTGACAGCCAATATTCATCGCCCAGGCTTCAACCTTACACAGGAAGACATACATCTCTCCGGTATCAAGATCGGAGGTATGGCGTAACGACTGGATAGTAGTGATTTCGCCGGTTACGACATCAACCAGGTCCTTGGTTTCATAACCGAGGTATGTGTGTTTGAGAGCATCTTTTACCCAAGCTGGAGTGGCGAACGTTTTACCCTTGCTGATGAGGTATTCACTGATTTCGCTGTACCACATGTGGCTGAGTGCATTCTGGGAAAGACTGCGTCTCTCGCGCCACGGTTTAAGCACCATGCGAAAGCATTTGCCGTCCTCCAGATAAGGCTGGATCTGCTGGCCGATAGCGGTGAAGTTACCACGATGCAATTTGATGCCATCTTGTAGGAGGTTCACGATTCACCTCCGCAGAGGTCAAACGCTGGATGCAAAAAATCGCAGGTACATTTCTGCATCTGTGAAGGGAGAAGAGAGTTTGGATTGTATGTGCGCATAAACGTCCCCGTTTAGCGCAGAAGTCACCGGAGGAGTTCAAACTCCGGTGACTTAATTATGACAAGTTGATTATTGAAAATCAAAAGTCATTTAAACAATAATGATACCCAGCAAGAGATTTCTTATTTTAACTCATAGATCAGACAGTCAACGATTTCTAAACCATTTACCATAGAATTAGAAACGCGAACTTTACCATCGTTGACTCTAGCAAATCCTTTTAACATTTTATAAATAAAAGCTGAATCCCCCTTAGCCTCAATTGCTTCTAATGGTATCGGCTTATACTTTTTTGATATGCTATTTCTATTTATCTCACTGATTTTTCTATATATTTCTGCCGGTCCACGTTCTGAGAAGTCACTGATAACTAAAATATATCTCCAAGATAGATCTGGGTAATAAAACCACATTGCAGCATCAATAGTTAAATTCTGTAACTTGAGTTTTTTTAATAAAAATTGACCTGAGAATTCCATATCTTTTGTCAACTCTCTGCCGATTACCAGTGTGCTTTTACCCATTTCAAAACTCCAGAATTTTGGTCACCTACAGCATCAAACAATTGTTCGGCCATAGCTTTACTTATGTTATTGTCGTATCTAAATTGCTCGCTCCAGTCTTTAACGACCGACCAGTTAATCTCCAACGAAACATCATTTTTTGCGTCAGCAATCAAAATTTGATGTAAGTTGGCAATTTTGAGAAGTTGCGACAAATCATGAGTATATGAATCATTTACGACTTTTTTGTTTGGAAACTCATGTTGTAAAAATGACTTGGCAATACAGGCCTTCAATGCACATTCAACTGCATACCCACAAAGATAATATGCACCATGAAAAAAGCCATGATCAAGCAAGCATTTGGCCTCATTAAGCCTAGTGTCAGATAATGCTTCAAGGTCGTTTTTATTCATACAATTATAACTTGAATTATCCTAATTTTTATGATTATACCCTTATCAGGTATGATGTAGGAACTGAAAACAATATTGGATATCATTTTCGGTATTTCTCTGCAAATTCCAGCCCACAGGATCTCGGTGTACAATCTGTCGCTGATCGCGCAAATTTAGGGTCAATCACTTCATTTTTTGCATCAAACCCTCACTAACATCGAACGATTATAGTACAAGTAGTGTTCTTGACTTCTCATTAAACCTTCAGCATTCAATTAATTACAAAATACTAGCGGCATTTCTCTCCCGCAACTTTATTACAGCCGTTCAGAACGTAAATGCGTCAATACTCGAATCAACTGATCATCCTGCCACGACTGAAATCTCAAATAGGCCGTTTCTCAAGTAAGAGATTTTGAATGCATTATTGGCTACTGAAATAAAAAACCCAGCGCCAACTGGGTTCATATGAAATTTTTTTGTCATTTCCAATTGCAAGACTGTGAAATTTTTTCCACAACCTTATCAATCTCAGACAAGTCAAACTCAACTACTTGCATAGTTGATCCATAAGGCTCAAACCCAAAAATAGCTTTTTTATGCTTAGCCAAGGTCTTTATAAATTGTATTGGTTGTGGAGCAAATGCAGAATCACCGCCTTCCCCACCTCCCCAAACACTCTTGACCGGCTTTCCGCCATCTAACCGCACTGTAATTCTTGGGTTGTCCGACCCCATATAATCATTGAATGATAAATAGGCATCTGTTTTGTTATCACTACAACGCAACACCAGTGAAGTTGCACGATCAGTACCTGCTTTGTTATATGAATCTGGTGATAAATTAAGAGCCACAAAGTCAGTCTGGTCAGTCATTTTATTTATCTCAGACTTTGTTATCCACGGCCCTAACTTCTCTACACCAGCATTTGCTGTAAACGAGGCACTTATGACAAAGGCTAAAATAAATTTTCTCATAACCCTATCTCCTTGGATTTAAAGAACTAAATATTATCAAGTCTCTTGCCACTAGAAAACCCACTTTATTTCCAAACTCTGACGGCATTCCTGAAAATCCGCTTCATACTCACTTGCCCCACCCTATCATCCTGAGTAGCTAACCGTTAAACAAACGTTCGCCAGACCTTACCATCAATGACCAGGATTCCTGCACGCGCCATTTTAGCTGCTGCCTGATTTATGCAGGTTACTGTCACACCTGTTGCCGCAGCAACGTCCTGCGCACAGAAGCTCTTATGCGTCCCCAGGTAATAAATAATTGCCTCTTTGCCCGTCATACACTTGCTCCTTTCAGCCCAAACTTAGCTTTGATTTCTGCGATCTTCGCCAGAGCCTGTGCACGATTTAGAGGTCTACCGCCCATGACAGGAAGCTGTTTTACTGGTTCAGGTATCGCCTCACCACGGTTAATTCGCGCGGTCATACAGGACAGTTCATCGGCAGCCTTGCGCCGTAATTCCGCATCAGTAAGCGCATTGGCCCGCATGTTCTGGTACAGGTTGGTAACCAGCCAGTAGTGCGCGTTTGATTTCCATGGATAAGACTCTGCGTCCGGATACAGGCCACGCTTCCGGCAATACTCGTAAACCATATCAACCAGCTCGCTGGCGTTTGGCAGCCCGGCGGTAACGGATGCTTCTTCCCGGCACCAGGCGACAAACTGCCCGGGTGATGGCAGGAATGGTCGATTCTGCCGACGGGCTACGCGCATTCCTGCGTTAACCTGTTCCATTGTGGTGATCCCGTTTTCCCGGAAAGCCAGAACCCACTGGCGGCGGATTTCGTTCAGTTCGTTCTGGTCCCGGTTAGCCAGGCTCGCCGGGAAAGTTGCCAGTAACTGGCTGAACACACCATTGATGATCTGCGCTACCTGCTGTACCTGCGGCTTTTCGTCGTACTGTTCCGGCATGTTGTTGGCGATCCGACGCATCTGCTCACGGTCAAAGTTAATCATCTGTGCGGCGATGTTTTTCATAGATCCACCCCGTAAATCCAGTCTGTGTTTGTCAGGTCGAGTTTTGGTTTGCTAGCTGTCACGCCTGCCTGTTGCTTGTTACGGTTGATTTCGAGTTGGGTCCACTTGTCGCGGAGTTTGGCCGGACTTAGCACGTTACCGGACCAGAAGTTGTCCTGGCATGCCCAGCGGAACAGTACACACATGTCGCGGTGGTTACGTCCGTCACGTTCACGCATCAGGCGGATATCGTTAGCCCACCCTGCAAAATTCGGTTTTCTGGCTGATGGCGCGATGGTCTTCACCATGTCAAACATCCACTCTGCGGCGGTCAGGTCTTCTGCTGTCCCCCACTTGCTGCCGCTCTGAATTGCAGCATCCGGTTTCATCACAGGAAGATCGTTTTCTGGCTGGTCAGAGGATTCGTCAGAATTCTCGGACGAAAAAGGTTTTATATTGTCTTTTGTTAGTTTGTCTTTTGTGTTTACCTGATTCGGGCAAACGCCTTTACCTGATTTGGGTAAACTTTTCTTACCTGATTCAGGTAAATTTACCTCTTTCAGGTAAACTTTATTTTTCTTACCCGATTCGGGTAATGTTGACCATTCACTGACCACATTATTGATACCGATATTCCGCCCGCTCTGAATAAAAATCCCACGCTTTACCAGAACACTTTTTGCAGCAGAACACTTGTGCGGCAATATCCCGGTTAATTCGGAAAGTTGCTCGTTGCTAACCCAATCCAGTTTTTTATTAAAGCCATATGTTTTGCGCATGACAGCCAGGAAGACCAGAAGCTGGTGCTGTGTTAATCCGGCCAGCATCACAGCTTCCAGCAACTCATTTGCAATGCGCGTATAACCATCATCGAGATCTGCCACGCGCGGCTCCTTTTGTGCCGCATCCGGCACTGGAAAATTGAATATCTCAGCAGTGTTTGCCATAATTCCTCCCGCAATGAGTGTGTTACGATTTGCACCTGAAAGTCGGTTCTGTTCCCGCAGACCGACTTTCGCCATTTCTGAACCTGTCATATTGCCCCCAGCATGGTGGTCACCATCGCCATTAATGGACCAGCCAAATCCGGGTCCACACGAAACATCGACACAATGCCTTCACTCATCTCCTTCAGTTTCTGGTGGCGTGGTGCGTTGAGAATGACAGCCTGTTTTGCCTCACTGAGTTCCTTTTCCATTTCAGCCAGCCGAGCCATGTAGCTATCCTGCTCAACCAGGTGGCCGCGATATTCCAGCGGTAGTACCGCCAGAATTGCCGGGGTCAGTTCACGCACGTTATTTCGGTATTTTTCAGAATCGAATTTGTTATCGAGGAAGCGGAACAGCTTCTGGCGTGCACGGCTGACATCATCAGGGAAATCGATGGTGCCGCCGCCCTGCTCCCGATACTCATTCACAATGAGTGCGGCAACAACATCCTGATTATCTGCAGCCGACCAGGCGCGAACGGCATCACGGATTTTTTCGTGGCCTGGCGCCTGTTTTGTTTGAGAACGATTTATCACCGCAGTCGGGCTAAATCCGCTAGTCTGTTGGTATGTAAGTGGTTGCATAGTCATTGCCTTATCAGTTAACGCCGCAGTTTAGGCGGCAGAATTACTCGCGTTAAACAATGGTGCGAGGTCGGGACGAATATCTGCTGGTTTAATCTTTCCACCAGTGGCTGAGACAATTTTCATTACATAGCGGGCATCAATTCCGCCACCGTGTAGCCAACGCCAAACTGTGGGTTGGGCTACACCGCATAGATCTGCCAGTCGTTTTTGACTACCTGTAATACTGATTGCGAGTTGAATGGTTTGATTTGTCATTATCAATTCCTATTGGTATTGCAATGAATGAATAATAGCAATGCGTATTAATCCAAGCAATAGCAAAACGTGTTTTGACCATCAATACGCAAGCGTATAAATTAAAACTTATGAAAAAAGAAACTCTTGCTGATCGCTTAAACCTAGCGATGGAACAATCTGGAATGTCTCAAGGCGCTCTTGCAAAGGCGTCTGGCGTAGCTCAACCCACAATCTGGAGACTGACAAGCGGCAACGCGCGCGGCTCAACAAAAATTGTTGAAATAGCTAATGCATTGGGTGTTCGAACAGAATGGCTCTCATCAGGCATAGGCCCGATGAGAAATGACGGTCAACAATCAGGGAAGCCTGCTGTCAGCCATTCCAAATACTTCAAAATTGACGTTCTTGATATAGAAGTCAGTGCCGGGCCGGGTGTAATCAACCGCGAGTTTGTAGAAGTTCTACGCTCGGTTGAGTACTCGTTTGACGATGCTCGTCACATGTTCGATGGTAGGAAGGCAGAAAATATCCGCATCATTAACGTACGCGGTGACAGCATGTCAGGAACGATTGAACCTGGTGATCTTCTATTCGTTGATATCACGGTTAAATCTTTCGACGGTGATGGTATCTATGCGTTTCTGTACGACGACACAGCCCATGTAAAGCGCCTGCAAATGATGAAGGATAAGCTGCTGGTTATCTCTGATAACAAAAGCTACTCACCGTGGGACCCGATCGAGAAAGATGAGATGAACCGGGTATTTATCTTCGGGAAAGTTATTGGGAGCATGCCGCAGACGTATAGGAAGCATGGATAGTACCAATTAAAAATTATCAACCGGGCATTGTGCTCATTCAGTAAAACAACTTAATTATTCATTTTAGAATGGAGAACTTAATGGATACTTTAAAATATGAGAAATTCTCTGATTTTGATCACAATGACCCATTTTTTGACTCTTTAAAAAAAGATTATAAAGAGTTTCCTCTTTGGTTAGAAAAAAAAGCCAGAGAAGGAGAATCAGCTTATGTGCTCTATGATGACAAGCATAAAATCGAAGGTTTTATGTATCTAAAAGAAAATGATGATGCAAATGACATTAATCCAGCGCTCCCACCAGGACGTCATCTAAAGATAGGAACATTCAAATTTGAATCTAAAGGCACCCTTCGCGGACAACGATTTCTAAAAAAAGCGTTTGACCATGCATTTTCATCAAAATCTGATGATATTTATGTTACTGTTTTCGACAAACACGTCCATCTAATAAAACTTTTCCAAACGTACGGATTTTACATACATGGTGAAAAAGAAACACATAACGGGAAAGAGTTTGTATATGCGAGGTCTTTGCATGAGCCTTATGGTGATATTTTATTAGATTACCCTCGAATAATGACATCAAGGGCCAACAAATATTTACTGGCGATTTATCCCGAATATCACACTAGACTATTCCCTGATTCAAAACTTGTAAATGAATCACCAGATATTGTCAAAGATATATCCCATGCTAACAGCATTCATAAAATTTACATATGTGGAATGCGTTCTGTGATGGGAATGAAAAGAGGAGATATCATTGTCATCTATAGAACCGGAGACAAAAAAGGGCCAGCTCGCTATCGTTCTGTAGCCAGTACATTATGTGTAGTTGAGAGCGTAAAAAATATTTCTGAATTTTTAAGCGAAGATAGTTTTGTAGACTATTGTATTCGTTTTAGCGTATTTTCTGAAGATGAACTCAGAAAAATCTATAAAGAACGTCGATACCCTTTCATTATAAGATTCACATACAATCTGTCTTTGCCAAAGAGACCCAATCGTGCTATTTTAATAGATCATGTGGGGCTAAATGGTTCGCGTGCATTCCGATGGAGTCACTTTAAACTCACAAATGAGCAGTTCTTAAAGATCATCGAGTTAGGCAAGATAAATGAAAGTTTTATTATCCATTAAGCCTGAGTTTGCAGAAAAAATATTGAACGGAACAAAGCGGTTCGAGTTTCGTAAAGGTATATTCAAAAATCCGCAAATTAGCACCGTTGTTATTTATGCCACGATGCCATTAGGTAAAGTTGTTGGTCAATTCCGTATTGAATCAATACTAAGTGACGAACCGGAATCTCTTTGGAAAAAGACGGAAAAACACGCAGGTATTTCTAAGCAATTTTATGACTCATATTATTCAGGTAGAGAAAAGGCCTACGCAATAAAAATTGGTGAAGTGGAAAGATATAAAGAACCAATTCCTATCTCTGCTCTAGGTAGTAATATTAAGCCACCACAATCATATCTTTACCTACCTGCGTAAGAATCCCGGCCACCGTGCCGGGTTTTCTTTTGTCCCCTCATCACACAAACCGTTCGAAAAACCACCACATCCTCCCTTCAGTTATCGCTATGCGATGCAAGTCACAAAATTAATTCTTTTTGCTATCAAACACTTAATATCAAAACACATCAGTCAATAGCAATAAGTATTGATATCACCAATAGCAATAGCTATTATCACCATATCGCAACAACACAACGATACGGCAACCACCTGATTCACCGTTGCGATGACCGCTTAGATCCGCAGCTTGAATTTCAGCAGGCTTCGGGGAGTGCGAGGGATGAAACGGACGCGTGAACGTCGGTGTGACCAGCTGAAATCAACTCAACATTTCATACCTTAGTCGCTTCAACGAGGCGGCTTAGTTATGACAACCGGCGGCCATCCACCGCCTGAATACGCGCAGAAGTCTTTATATGTTCAGCAGCCCAGCTTACGGGCAGGAGTTTTTATGGTTCATCAACATTACGGAACGCAAACCGTTAATCGCGGTGCGGTCATGCCAGGAATGCTGGTCAAACGCAAAGATGGTACCTGGACTGCATCAGCTAATTTACGCGGACGACTTTATCTGCATCGCGGCATCGAGCGCACTTATACCCGTGACTTGCTCGTGGAAGTTTTTCTCGACGGGCGCGGCAACGGTCTGAATCACTAATCCCCTTTCCTGTTTACCTAATCAGCCTGGTATTTCGCGGGCGATATTTTCACAGCCATTTTCAGGAGTTCAGCCATGAACGCTTATTACATTCAGGATCGTCTTGAGGCTCAGAGCTGGGCGCGTCACTACCAGCAGATCGCCCGTGAAGAGAAAGAGGCAGAACTGGCAGACGACATGGAAAAAGGCCTGCCCCAGCACCTGTTTGAATCGCTATGCATCGATCATTTGCAACGCCACGGGGCCAGCAAAAAAGCCATTACCCGTGCGTTTGATGACGATGTTGAGTTTCAGGAGCGCATGGCAGAACACATCCGGTACATGGTTGAAACCATTGCTCACCACCAGGTTGATATTGATTCAGAGGTATAAAACGGATGAGTACAGCACTCGCAACGCTGGCTGGGAAGCTGGCTGAACGTGTCGGCATGGATTCTGTCGACCCACAGGAACTGATCACCACTCTTCGCCAGACGGCATTTAAAGGTGATGCCAGCGATGCGCAGTTCATCGCATTGCTGATCGTCGCCAACCAGTACGGCCTTAATCCGTGGACGAAAGAAATTTACGCCTTCCCTGACAAGCAGAACGGCATCGTTCCGGTGGTGGGCGTTGATGGCTGGTCCCGCATCATCAATGAAAACCAGCAGTTTGATGGCATGGACTTTGAGCAGGACAATGAATCCTGTACATGCCGGATTTACCGCAAAGACCGTAATCATCCGATCTGCGTTACCGAGTGGATGGATGAATGCCGCCGCGAACCATTCAAAACCCGCGAAGGCAGAGAAATCACCGGACCGTGGCAGTCGCATCCCAAACGGATGTTACGGCATAAAGCCATGATTCAGTGTGCCCGTCTGGCCTTCGGATTTGCGGGTATCTATGACAAGGATGAAGCCGAGCGCATTGTCGAAAATACCGCATACACTGCAGAACGTCAGCCGGAACGCGACATCACTCCGGTTAACGATGAAACCATGCAGGAGATTAACACTCTGCTGATTGCCCTGGATAAAACATGGGATGACGACTTATTGCCGCTCTGTTCCCAGATATTTCGCCGCGACATTCGCGCATCGTCAGAACTGACACAGGCCGAAGCAGTGAAAGCTCTTGGATTCCTGAAACAGAAAGCCTCTGAACAGAAGGTGGCAGCATGACACCGGACATTATACTGCAGCGTACCGGGATCGACGTGAGAGCTGTCGAACAGGGGGATGATGCGTGGCACAAATTACGGCTCGGCGTCATCACCGCTTCAGAAGTTCACAATGTGATAGCAAAACCCCGCTCCGGAAAGAAATGGCCTGACATGAAAATGTCCTACTTCCACACCCTGCTTGCCGAGGTTTGCACCGGTGTGGCTCCGGAAGTTAACGCTAAGGCGCTGGCCTGGGGAAAACAGTACGAGAACGACGCCAAAGTCCTGTTTGAGTTTACTTCCGGCGTGAATGTTACTGAATCCCCGATCATCCATCGCGACGAAAGTATGCGCACCGCCTGCTCTCCCGATGGTTTATGCAGTGACGGCAATGGCCTTGAGCTGAAATGCCCGTTTACCTCCCGGGATTTCATGAAGTTCCGGCTCGGTGGTTTCGAGGCCATAAAGTCGGCTTACATGGCCCAGGTGCAGTACAGCATGTGGGTGACACGAAAAGATGCCTGGTACTTTGCCAACTATGACCCGCGCATGAAGCGTGAAGGCCTGCATTATGTCGTGGTTGAGCGGGATGAAAATTACATGGCGAGTTTTGACGAGATGGTGCCGGAGTTCATCGAAAAAATGGACGAGGCACTGGCTGAAATTGGTTTTGTATTTGGGGAGCAATGGCGATGAAGCATCCTCACGATAATATCCGGGTAGGCGCGATCACTTTCGTCTACTCCGTTACAAAGCGAGGCTGGGTATTTCCCGGTCTTTCTGTTATCCGAAATCCACTGAAAGCACAGCGGCTGGCTGAAGAGATAAATAATAAACGAGGGGCTGTATGCACAAAGCATCTCCTGTTGAATTAAGAACGAGTATCGAGATGGCACATAGCCTCGCTCAAATTGGAGTCAGGTTTGTGCCAATACCAGTAGAAACAGACGAAGAATTTCATACGTTAGCCGCATCCCTTTCACAAAAGCTGGAAATGATGGCGGCGAAAGCAGAAGCAAACGAGAGAGACCCGGCATGACAACAACAGAATGCATTTTTCTGGCAGCGGGCTTCATATTCTGTGTGCTTATGCTTGCCGACATGGGACTTGTTCAATGACACCTCAGCAAGAAAACGCCCTTCGCAGCATTGCCCGTCAGGCTAATTCTGAAATCAAAAATGCCAGACAGCAGTTTCCGGATAAAAACGTCGATGACATTTGCCGTAGCGTACTGAAGAAGCACCGCGAAACGGTAGCGCTGATGGGATTCACACCGACTCATTTAAGCCTGGCGATCGGCATGTTAAACGGCGTCTTTAAGGAACGGTGAACATGAAAAGCAAAATCATCAGGGAGCTACAGGCTCCTTTTTTATTGTTCGCATTCACCCTCAAGCGTATTAACCAACAATTCAGGGATTAATGAAAGATGGCAGACATCATTGATTCAGCATCAGAAATCGAAGAATTACAGCGCAATACAGCAATAAAAATGCGTCGTCTGAACCACCAGGCTATATCTGCCACTCATTGTTGTGAGTGTGGCGATCCGATAGATGAACTAAGACGTCTGGCCGTTCAGGGTTGTCGGACTTGTGCAAGTTGCCAGGAGGAGATCGAACTTAAGAACAAACAATAGGGATTGTGATGGCCTCAAAGCAGCAAATTTCAACATCGTCCAACTGAGGTGTAAAAATGTTCAGAATCATTTTTCCTAACACCTGGTACGTCGACCACCACGGCACTCCCTGCAAAATCCTGCGTTCTACCCACAACAAAGTTCACTACATCCGAAAAGGCAGAACATGTATCGCCAGCATGTTCCGCTTTAATCATGACTTTGAACCTGTGAATAAAGCTGATGCAGATCGGATAGCAGAAGAGATCGAAACGGCAGAACACATTAAGAAGTTACGTGACATGCGTTCAAAAAGCAGAGGTAACCATGGAATCATACAGCCTCACACTCGATGAGGCCTGTCAGTTTCTCAAGATATCCAGACCTACCGCTACCAACTGGATACGAACAGGCCGCCTACAGGCAACACGCAAAGACCCCACTAAACCAAAATCTCCTTACCTCACAACGCGACAAGCCTGCATTGCGGCGCTTCAGTCTCCGCTGCATACTATCAAGGTGAGCGCGGGTGATGGCATAACAGAGGAAAGAAAATGTCACTCTTCCGCAGAGGTGAAATATGGTACGCCAGTTTCACATTGCCGAACGGTAAAAGATTTAAACAGTCTCTTGGAACAAAGGACAAAAGGCAGGCGACAGAACTCCATGACAAGCTAAAGGCTGAAGCATGGCGGGTCAGCAAACTTGGTGAAATACCTGATATAACGTTCGAGGAAGCGTGTGTCAGGTGGCTTGAAGAGAAAGCACATAAAAAATCACTGGACGATGACAAAAGCCGGATCGGATTCTGGCTTCAACATTTCGCAGGAATGCAACTAAGAGACATTACTGAATCAAAAATTTATTCAGCAATGCAGAAAATGACGAACCGGCGTCATGAGGAAAACTGGAAACTCAGGGCAGAAGCATGCAGAAAAAAAGGGAAACCTGTTCCAGAATACACGCCAAAACCAGCGTCCGTTGCAACGAAGGCTACGCATCTTTCATTTATAAAGGCCCTACTAAGAGCCGCAGAGCGTGAATGGAAAATGCTGGATAAGGCACCAATTATTAAAGTGCCCCAACCAAAGAATAAACGGATCCGCTGGCTGGAGCCCCATGAAGCACAAAGGCTGATTGATGAATGTCCGGAGCCATTAAAGTCTGTTGTTGAATTTGCACTGGCAACAGGCCTAAGACGCTCGAACATCATCAACCTTGAATGGCAACAAATAGATATGCAGCGCCGGGTGGCATGGATAAACCCGGAAGAGAGTAAATCAAACCGCGCAATTGGCGTTGCGCTGAATGATACTGCATGTCGCGTATTGAAAAAACAAATCGGGAATCATCACCGTTGGGTATTTGTGTACAAGGAAAGCTGTACCAAACCAGACGGAACGAAAGCGCCAACAGTCAGGAAGATGCGGTATGACGCAAACACAGCCTGGAAAGCGGCGCTGAGACGGGCTGGTATTGATGATTTCAGATTTCACGACTTGAGACACACCTGGGCAAGTTGGCTGGTTCAAGCCGGAGTCCCGTTGTCAGTGTTACAGGAAATGGGAGGCTGGGAGTCTATCGAAATGGTTCGTCGATATGCTCACCTTGCACCTAATCACCTTACCGAACACGCACGGCAAATAGATTCGATCCTGAACCCATCGGTCCCAAATTTGTCCCAGTCAAAAAATAAGGAAGGTACTAATGATGTGTAACTTATTGATTTAAATGGTGCCGATAATAGGAGTCGAACCTACGACCTTCGCATTACGAATGCGCTGCT
>OASS01000136.1_pt1 | contig 49741 bp, 33 predicted proteins | sample 1475811 | NCBI WGS metagenome assembly OASS01 (sample SAMEA2579922, study PRJEB22360) | human gut metagenome | biome: human gut; feature: human-associated habitat; material: faeces | place: Denmark | collected 2008/2010 | reverse complement strand
CGAGGTAGTGCATGTGGTTGAGCATCCACAGCGGGTCGAGACCCTTCTGGCGGGTCACGCCGCCCTGCTGCCAGTCCAGCCACCAGAAGTCGACACCTTCGGCCTCCATGCGGTGGTGCATGTCGAAATAGGCGTCCACGAAGTCCGGGTTGGTGAGGTCGAATTCCACGTTCTCCTCGGTGGCCGGGTCGATGCCGACGCGCTTGGCGACTTCGGGGTAGGCGTCCTCGAACGCGCGCACGCCGTCGCGCGGGTGGACGTTCAGTGTGGTGCGCAGGCCGCGCCGGTGCAGGTCGGCGAGGAAGGCCGGCGGGTCGGGGAACAGTTCGCGATTCCACGAGTAGCCGGTCCAGCCGGAACCGTACTTCGGGTCCACGTCGTCCACGCGATGCCAGTCCATGTCGATCACGGAGGTGGTGAACGGGATGCCCTCGCGCTTGAAGCGGTCCATCAGGGCCAGATAGCCGTCCTGCGTGTACCGGTAGTAGCGGCTCCACCAGTTGCCCATGGCGAAGCGCGGCAGGAGCGGCGTGGGGCCGGTCAGGCGATAGAAGTCGCGTACGGCCTCGATGTAGCGGTGGCCATAGCCGAAGAAGTACAAGTCCGTTTCGGCGGTGGCGCGCGGGGATACCCAGGTGCCGAACGGGTTCGCCTTGCCGTTCACCGTGTCGGTTTCGATGATGATGTTGGCGGCGGAATCGTCGATGACGGCCCAGCCATCGCGCGAGATCACGCCGTTGTCAAGCTCGATGGCGCCGTCCGCCTCGTCCAGCGTGCGGGCGGTGCCTTTGAGGTTGCCGCGCTGGGCGTCGCCGTAATGCCAGGTGTTGAACTGGGTGTCGGCCACGCCTTTGACGACCACGCTCAGGCCTTCCTTGCTGAACGGCTGCTGGTCGTAGACGATGGTCAGGGCCGCGGTGTCGATGATGACGCGGCCGTCACGCTCGGTGACGCGGCGTTCGACTGGGCTACCGAAATCGCGGTTCAGGACGGTCTGGGTCGGGCGGTTCTCGAATACGCCGGAATCGGACCATTCGAATCGCACGAGCGAATCGGTGATGAGTCCGATGCGCCAGTGCTCGCCGGACACCACATTGTCGGCGCGCATGGCCGGCGTGGCGTCGAGGCGGAAGTCCTGCGGATCGGGCGAGGTCGGAGACGACTGCTTGAGTTGTGGTGACTGTGCCATGGTTACCCCTTCTGTACGGTTATTCACGATGATACGAGTGATGCGGCCGCGGCTCCCCGGGACTGGTGGGAGACTGCGGCGCGGTTCGGATTCGGCCGAAACCGGCCGGGTTTACTTGCCAGAGCCGGTGGCGATGCCGGCGATGAACTGCTTCTGGAACACCAGGTAGACGATGACCACCGGGATGATGGTCACGGAGGTGGCGGCGAACAGTCCGCCGTAATCGGTGCCGTACTGGCCGGAGAACATCTTGAGGCCCACCGACAACAGCTGCTTGTCGTCATCGGTGATCATGAGGAACGGCCAGAGGTAGTCCTCCCAGTTCCACAGGAAGGTGAAGATGGCGAGCGCGGCGATGGAATTGCGGCTCATCGGCAGCACCACCTGGTGGAAGATGCGCCAGTCGCTGGCGCCGTCGAGGCGGACGGCGTGCGGGCGGAGCAGGGCATCCTCGGAGTTGTGGACGTTGAACAGCACGGGGGCGTTCTTGTTGCCCTTGAGCGAGAGCGGGGTCTTGACCCAGTAGTCGCTCCAAGCCACCTGCGAGATCTTGAAGGTGACGTTCGGGTGGATCTTCTCGTACTCGTGGAGCATGGAGATCACCGGGTCAGTGCTTTCGTCGCCCCAGGACCAGTAGCCCAGTTCGATGGGCTGGCCGTCGTTGACCAAGTGGTTGGGGTCGTAGGTGATGGTGTCGCCCATGACGGCCAGGCCCTTGTCGGCCTGGGTGTCGACGACGCCTGACGAACCGCTCGAACTGCAACCGGTTGCAAGTGCCATAATGCTCACGGTTGCAGTCAGCGCGGCGAGGGATTTCTTGATCTTCATCATCTCCCTTATTTCCTCGTAAGCTCTAAGTGAACACGGTTCAGTATACGGGTGTCGAACTAGTTCGGCAACCCGGCTTTCTCAGCCATGCAAACCGTTACATTTGCAACCTGTTACATTCCAAAGCTATTGAGACCATATTGGTCTATATTTTCGGCGTGTCGCAATATCGCAACCCATTGCACTATGACTGTCGTAAAACGTACTGCAATGATTTACAATGAAGAGAAGTTTGTCACACCGTCAACTTTGAAAAACCGGGAGGGGCCATGAAAGCCAGCATCGAGGACGTCGCCAGGCAAGCAGGCGTCTCCACCGCCACGGTCTCCCGCGCGTTCTCCCGCCCTGACATGGTCTCCGCCAAAACGCGCGCCAAGGTGATGGAGGCCGCCCAACAACTCGACTTCTCGGTATCCCGCATGGCCGGCATCCTCAAATCGGGCCGCTCCCACCGCGTGGCGCTGCTGGTGGGCAGCAGCAAGCTCGACTGGTTCACCTCGCGCATCATCGAAGGCCTCAACGAAGTGCTGCGATCGGCCGGCTACGATCTGGTCATCCAACCGATCGGCGACGCGGGCGCGCGCGAGGAGTTCTTCGACGAACTGCCGGTGCGCGGCAACGCGGACGCGGTCATCGTCTCGTCGTTCGCCATCACCCCGGCCGAAATCAGGCGACTCAACACCACGCGGATCCCGCTCATCGGCATCAACACGGCCTCGCAGGGGTTCACCGCCTCCGTGGGCATCGACGACAAGGCCGGCATCCGGCTGATCGTGCGCCATCTGACCACGCTCGGCCACCGCAACCTGTTGTATTTGTACGAGACGTTCGATGCCACGATGGGCTTCAGCTCGCACAACCGCGTCACCGGATTCCTGGAGGCGTGCAGCGAACTGGACGGCGTGACCGGCCAGACGATGGACATGCAGGCCGGCGACGATCCGGTCGACGCCGCCCTCACCGCGCTGCTCGCGCGCGACGACGCCCCGACTGCCCTGTGCTTCCATCAGGATTCGCTGGCGATTCCGCTGTTCTTCCGCCTGCGCCAATGCGGCATGGCGATTCCGACCGACCTGTCCGTCACCGGATTCGACAACAGCACGTTCTCGGGCGAGGTGGGGCTGACCACCGTGCGCCAGAAGCCGTACGACATGGCCGTCGCCGCCGCGCGCAAGGCCCTGGACCTTATCGAGGGGCGCACCCTGGACCAGCCGCACGAGATCTTCCCCGTGCAACTGCTGGTACGCGACTCCACCGCCGCGCCGCGGGTGCGCGGCTGAGCGGGGCCGAATCAGTCGTTATTCGGGCCGCTGTTGTCGGACTGGGCTTTGCCGTTCCTGCGAGCTATCGCCATGAACGTGACGCCGACGATGACGGGCAGGAGGATGGCGGCGAGCGTTGCGGCGCGGCGGATGGCATCGGACGTTGCCTTTCCGGACTTGGCGTCGCCTGACTTGGCGGACGCTGCGGAATCGGCGGACTTGGCGGCGGTGTCATCGCCCTTATGCGGTGTTTCGCCGGTGAACCAGGCGGGATCGGACGGATCGTATTTCCGGGTGCCGGCCACGGCGTTGCGGAAGCCGATCATGCCGCGGATGGCGGTCCAGCGTTGCGCGCAGTGCCAGGTGCCGGCGGTTTCGATGCCGTCGGTCGGACAGGTCATGTCCGGCACGGAGGTGCGGGTGGCGCCGGGAGCGCCGTCGTCGACGCCGGCGTAGTAGTAGCCGGAGAAGATGTGCGGCTGGCCGTAATCGTAGGCGAGCATGAAGGCGTTGGCGAGCAGGTAGCTGGTGCCGTCACGGGTGGTGAGCGAGGAGCCGTTGCGCTCGGTGTCCCAGTTGGTCACCCATACGGCCGCCTTATCGGAATCCACCCAGGTCGGTCCGCCGATGGCGTCCAGGCCATCCGAACGAATCGATGCAGGCCGGCTTCGACATGGACCTCTACCTCGACTGGCGCCGGGACGGCCACCCGAACGGCTACAACCTGTTGCTGCGCAATACCGACACGCCTATGGAGCACGAAGGCGATTCCAGTTATTTCAACGCCGATTCAGGTGCCTCAATCGCCTCATTCCTCACGGAATACCTGCCGGACGAGCTCTCTTCCGACGCCGACGTGCTGCTCAGTCTTGGTGAACCGGCCGTGAGCGGCGGGCAGCTGACGCTCTCCCCGCAATCGTTCGTCGTGTTTGGTTAAACCCGTTCGACCTCACCTCCGCCGGCGAGGCTGTCGGCAAAGTCGACTGGGGATAGTCAACGGGCCATCACGACAAACACCAACACCTCTAGCCTCGTCCAACTCACCGAATGTATTGCAATCGTTGTCAATATGAGTTACGGTAGAGGCAGAACAGCTCGAACATTGGTCTGTCAGGTTGCCGGAACCTCAACGCAGAGCGGCCCTCGAACAGCAATGCAAACGACTAGCAGTACCCGATTTGCAAGCAAGGAGTCATCATGACCGACGCATACGGCAACGACGCAGCAACCAGCACCGGCACCATCGCAGACACCACCAACAACGCCGCTTCCGGTGCCCCGCAGCGCGCGGAAAGCACGGAACGACTCGCCCGCCCGCTCATCAAGCTCGCCAAAGCCTGCGGACTTGCCACCTCATTCATCGACCAGCTCGGCACCTACACCGAAATCAGCGACGCGGCCTTGGTCGCCGTACTCAAGGCCCTCGACGTGGACGCATCCAGCGACGAGGCCATCGTACGCTCCATGACCCAACTTGAGGTGGAAAACAGCAAACGTTTGCTCCCCTCCACCATCGTCGCCACCACCGGCAAACCGACCGGCATCACCCTGAACTGCTCGTCGGACGCGGACATCACCGCCTCCATCGAACTGGAGGACGGCACCGCGTTTGGCCACTTTGCCCTGCTGCCGAACCTCAATTCCGGCAAGCCGGACTTGACCATCGCACCCGACCTGCCGATGGGTTACCACACGCTGACCGTCACGGTTGACGGGCGCGAGGGCAAGGCGGCCATCATCGCCGCCCCCGCGCGCATTCCCGTGCCGGAGGCGGTCGCCGAGCACCAGCGGTGGGGCTGGATGACGCAGATGTATTCCGTGCGGTCCCGCGAATCGTGGGGCATCGGCGATTACGGCGATCTGAAGCGTCTTTTGGCAGATGCCGCCGAGAAGTCCAAGGCCGACTTCATGCTCATCAATCCGATTCACGCCGGCGCGCCGATTCCGCCGCTTGAGCCATCGCCGTATCTACCGGAATCGCGCCGATTCCTCAACGTGACGTACATCCGGCCGCAGGATATCCCCGAATATGCCACACTGCCGGCCGACGTGCGCGCGCAGGTGGATGCGCTGCATGATTCGGTGGCCGCGCGCAACGACGAATCGACCCCGATGGACATCAACGCGGCGTGGGAGGCCAAGCGCCCGGCGCTGCGCCTGATCTTCGAAGCGGGCCGCAACAACAAGCGCGAGCTCGAATTCGAGCATTTCAAGACCACCGCCGGCCCGGACCTCGATTCCTTCGCCACATGGTGCCTGTGCTTCGAGGTATGGGGCGCGCCGTGGGGCGAGAACCGTTGGTTCTTCGAGAAGACCATCGACGACCCGGCCGTGCGCCAGCTCGTCGAGGAGCACCACGACCTGTTCGAGTTCAACCGCTGGCTGCAGTGGATCGCTGCCGAGCAGGTGAACGCCGCGCAGCAGGAGGCGCTGGACCACGGCATGACGCTGGGGCTGATGCAGGACATGGCCGTGGGCGTGCACGGGCTCGGCGCGGATGCCTGGGCCAATCCGGAACGCTTCGCCTCAGGTGGCGTCACGGTCGGCTGCCCGCCGGACTTCTATAACCAGCAGGGCCAGGATTGGGGCCAGCCACCGTTCAACCCGCGCTACCTGGAGGCCACCGGCTACCAGGTGTACCGCGAGATGGTGCATTCGATGTACGAGCACGCGGGCGCGGTGCGCATCGACCATGTGCTGGGCTTGTTCCGCCTGTGGTGGATTCCGCAGGGGCTCGGTGCCCGCAACGGCGCATACGTGACGTACAACCACGAGGCGATGTTGGGAGTACTGGCCATCGAGGCCACGCGCGCCGGAGGCATGGTGGTTGGCGAGGATCTGGGCACCGTACCGGATTACGTGCGCCGCATTCTGGCCGATCACGGCGTGCTCGGCACTGACGTGGAATGGTTCAACCGCGTGGACGATTCGCCGAACGCCGGCGACCCGTACCGCGCACCCAAGGACTATCGCAAACAGGCATTGGCCTCGGTGACCACGCACGATCTGCCACCCACCGCCGGCTACCTGAACTTCGCACACGTCAAGCTGCGCGAGGAGCTGCATCTCCTGAGCGAGCCGGTGGAGGCATTCGCCGCCTCGGCGATGGCCGAGCGCACGGCCATGATGAACCGTCTGGTGGAGAACGGCTATATCTCGCAGACCGTGGCGGATGATGTGGAAGGCCATGTGCAGGAAATCGTGGAAGCGATGCACGCCATGCTCACCGATACGCCGTCGCTGCTGCTGCAGGCAGCGCTGGTGGACGGCGTGGGCGAATGCCGCTCCCAGAATCAGCCGGGCACTTCCAGAGAGTATTCGAACTGGCGCGTGCCGCTGGCGGACAGCTCAGGCCACGTGGTACATACCGACGAGGTCTTCGACCTGCCACGCGTGCAGTCCCTAGCCGCCGTGATGCGCCGAGAGAAGCGGTGATCGATTCCGGCAATGGGAAATTGGTCTAAATCAGCCGTTGTAGATGACTTTGTTTTAGCTTGTCGCTAGAGCGAAGTCATCTGCATGGCCTCGTTGCCGAGGCCAGCTCCAAGTCTCACGCGACTCTCGCCGCCGCTTGGTTCACGCTTCGCCGGATGACGCATTGTCCCGCCCTTGGGACGGGTCTGTCTTCCGCTTCCTCCACGCGCATTTATCGTCTCCGGGGCACTCCCGGCGACTTGGATGTTGATGGCCGCGTTCAGATCACGGTCGATGGACAGTCCGCACTTGTCGCAATGGTAGACGCGCTCGGACAGGGACAGTTTGGTTTTCACCGTCCCGCAGTTCGAGCAGGTCTTCGAGCTTGGATGCCAGCGGTCGATGACGTGCAGTCTCGTACCGGTGCGTGCGGTCTTGTAGGTCAGCTGGCGTCGGAACTCCGCGAATGCGGCGTCCTGGATCGATTGGGCGAGCCCGTGGTTTTTGACCATGCCCGCCACGTTCAGGTCCTCGATGCTGATGTCCGCGTAGGTATGGGCGAGCATGGCGGTGGTCTTGTCCAAGAGGTCGCGTCGCAGGTTGGCCACACGTGCGTGCAGGCGCGCCACGTTCGCCCTCGCCTTGCGGCGGCGGTTGGAGCCCCTGCGTTTGCGGCTCAGGCTCCGCTGGGCTTTCCTCAGACGCGTGAGATTCGACTTCAAGGCGTGCGGGTTGCGTATCACGGTGCCGTCCGACAATGTGGCGAGTTCCTTCACGCCCAAGTCGATTCCGACGCTCCCGCCCTTCGGGGGCTTGGGTGCGGGATCGTCGGCTCGTTCGACGGTCAGGCTGGCCTGCCAGCGTCCCGCACGGCGGGACACGCTCATGCGCAGCACCTTCGCGCCGTCCACTCGCTTGGACGCGTCCTCCATGCAGTGCACACGGCCTATCCTCGGGAGTTTCAGCGCGTATGAGTCATGGTCGACGGGGCCGAACGAGCCGGTCGTATACGCGAAGCGCCGAATGCCGGAGTCCTTGGACTTGAAGCGCGGGAACCCCATCCTGCGGCCTTTCCGCCGCCCCTTGCGGGACTCGGAGAAGTTCTTCAGCGCGTCGGCCAATGATTCGAGGCCGCTGTTGTATGCCTCCTTGCTGTTCTCAGGCCACCATGGTTCTCCCGTGGCCTCGTCCACGGCGAGTGCGTCCTTGGCCTGGTTCCACCACTTACGCAAGGCATAGTACGACCATTCGGGGGCATCGCCGCGTTCGAGCACGTCCCTGACGTGCGCCAGTCCCTTGTTGTAGGCGAATCGCGCCGCCCCGGCGTGCGATTCCAACAATCGTTCCTGCCGTGGCGTCGGGTCGAGCGTCACCTTGACGGCCTCAAGCATCATGCGCCGCCTTCAACGCCGCGTCCGTCTTGCGCTTGGCTGCGCGCCTCCCATAGAGGCGGGCGCAGAACGAGGTCAGCACCTCGGTCATGTCGCACACCAAATCATCGTCCAGTTCCGTGTCGTCCACCACGATGAGCTTCCGGCCTTGCGCGTTCAACGCGCTTTCGATCAGTCCCGCGTTCATGCGGGCGAGCCTATCCCTATGCTCGACGATGATCGTGCCGATCGTCGGGTCGGAAAGCACCTTGTTGAGTTTGCGACGCCGGTCGTTCATGCCTGAACCGGTCTCCGTGACCCCTCGTAATCGAGATAGCCGAAGACGATGACTTGTTATGGGCATGTTATCGTTGTCATGACAATGATTGTTCGCGACGGCGAAGGAGCGACGGCTATGACCAAGGCAAGCATTCAAGCGGTGGCCCGCGAGGCCGGCGTTTCCGTATCCACGGTGTCCCGAACCTTCGCCAAGCCGGATCTAGTGCTTCCAGAGACTCGAGACCGAGTGATGACCGCGGCCGAAAAGCTCGACTACTCCGTCTCTCGCTCGGCCGCCGCACTGAAGTCCGGCCAGTCGTTCCGCATTGCGCTGCTGGCCAGCGAGACCATCACCACCTGGTTCAATGCAAACATCTTCGCCGGCCTTGACTCGGCGCTGCGCCCCTCCGGCTACGACACTGTGCCCTACCCCATGCGCAACGCCGCCGAGCGCCATGACTTCTTTGCGGATTTGCCCGTGCGACGCAATGCGGATGCGGTGATTGTCAGCTCCTTCGACATTGAGCCGGCTGAAGTGGAGCGACTGAAGCATATGCACGTGCCGATTGTCGGCATCAACATTCCCTCCACCGATGGGTTCGACGCAGGCGTGAGCATTGACGATTACGCCGCCACACGTTCGGCCATCGAGCACCTGATTGCACTCGGCCACCGGCATATCGCGTTCGTCGGCAGCGCCCCGACCGAAACCAACATGCGCTACAGTGCCGAGGCTCGTTTGCAGGGCGTCATTGATGCCGCTGCCGCCCATCCGGGGATCGAGCTAACGCCCCTGAGCATTCAACGCGGTCTTGGCGAAAGCAACGCGGCATTGAACGCCGTACTGAACGCCTCCCCCAGCATCACCGCCTTCTGTTTTGAGGATGATGAAATGGCCGCACCCGTGCTGTATCGCCTGCGTCAATACGGGCGGCGGGTACCTCAGGACATCTCCATCATCGGCTTCGACGATTCCACCCTGTCCGCCGCCGTGGGACTGACCACACTGCATCAGGACCCGTTCGCAATGGGCGTGGCCGCCGGGCACATGGTATTGGATGCCATTGCGGGCAAGTCAATCGAACCGGCATTCGTACGGCCGGACACTCCGCTAATACTGCGCGAAACCACCGCGCCGCCTGCCGCAACAGCAGCGTCCGCGCAGGCGTGACTACGTTACCACCGCAAAACGCCGATAAATCGACTTTTGCATGCGTAATTCACATGATATCGTTGTCATCATCAATACAACGGTTGGGCCTTCACACAGCAGTTCGAGCACAACCGGAACAACCCAACCACAACGCACCCGGAACAGGAAGGAATCGGCATGACCGCCAACAACCTCAATGACGACTGGTGGAAGCAGGCCGTCGTCTACCAGATCTACCCGCGCAGCTTCAAGGACGTCAACGGCGACGGACTCGGCGACATCGCCGGCGTCACCGAGAAGATGGATTACCTGAAGAACCTCGGCGTCGACGCGATCTGGCTCTCCCCGTTCTACCCCTCGGATCTGGCGGACGGCGGCTACGACGTGATCGACTACCGCAACGTCGACCCGCGCCTAGGCACCATGGACGACTTCGACGCGATGGCCGAGGCCGCGCACGAGGCCGGCATCAAAGTGATCGTGGACATCGTGCCCAACCACACCGCCGACAAGCACGTGTTCTTCCAAGAGGCCCTCGCCGCCGAGCCCGGCTCCCCGGCGCGCGACCGCTACATCTTCCGCGACGGCCGCGGCGAGCACGGCGAACTGCCGCCCAACGACTGGCAATCCTTCTTCGGCGGCCCGGCCTGGGCGCGCGTGGCCGACGGCCAGTGGTATCTGCACCTGTTCGATAAGGCGCAGCCGGACGTCAACTGGAAGAATCCGGACATCCACGAGGAGTTCAAAAAGACCCTGCGCTTCTGGTCCGACCACGGCACCGACGGCTTCCGCATCGACGTAGCGCACGGCCTGGCCAAAGACCTTGAATCCAAGCCGCTGGAGGAGCTCGGCCGCGAATACAGCGTGGTCGGCGTGCTGAACCACGACTTCAGCCACCCGCTGTTCGACCGCCGCGAGGTGCACGACATCTACCGCGAATGGCGCAAGGTGTTCAACGAATACAATCCGCCGCGCTTCGCCGTGGCCGAGGCGTGGGTGGTGCCCGAGCACCAGCACCTGTACGCTTCGATGGACGAGCTGGGCCAGTCCTTCAACTTCGACTTCGCGCAGGCCAACTGGTATGCCGACGAGTTCCGCAAGGCCATCGCCGCCGGGCTCAAGGCGGCGGCCGAAACCGGCGGCTCCACCACCACGTGGGTCATGAACAATCACGACGTGCCGCGCAGCCCCTCCCGCTACGGTCTGCCGCAGGTCAAGGGCGCGCCCTACCACCAGCTGCCGCACGACTGGCTGCTGCGCGACGGCACCACCTACCCGGAGAACCGCGAACTCGGCACCCGCCGTGCCCGTGCCGCCGCGCTGATGGAGCTCGGCCTGCCCGGTGCCGCATACATCTATCAGGGCGAGGAACTGGGCCTGTTTGAGGTGGCCGATATTCCGTGGGATCACTTGGAGGATCCGACCGCCTTCCACACCACCCGCAACACGATGGACAAGGGCCGCGACGGCTGCCGCGTGCCGCTGCCGTGGACCGCCGCCGATGAGCCGGCCGTGGCCGATTTCAGCCGTCCGGCTCCGGCCGATGACGGTACCGGCGAAAACCATGTGCCGCTGTGCGCAGCCGGCCAGTTCGGTACAGGCGCGTCCTTCGGCTTCTCCCCCGCCGTGCGAGCCGACGGCGTGACGCCGGCCGCCGACCCGCACCTGCCGCAGCCGCTGTGGTTCAAGGATTATGCGGTGGACGTGGAGCAGGCCGACCCGGACTCGATGTTCGCGTTGTATCATGCGGCGTTGGCGATTCGTCAGGAGTCGCTGACCGCCACGCGCGACACCACCGCCGAGCAGGTGGATATGGGAGCGGACGTGGTGGCGTACCGCCGTGCGGCGGTTGAGGGACGCACGTTCACCTCGGTTACTAACTTTGGCACTGCCCTGGTCTCACTGCCCGAAGGCTCTGTGGTGCTCACTTCCGGCCCGCTGACTCCCGACGGCCAACTTCCCACCGACACCTCTGCGTGGGTAATCAAGTAAATCCCTTGGAATAAGCGAAAGGCCGCCGTTCCGAATGAATCGGAGCGGCGGCCTTTTAGTATGCGCTAATCAGCGAAAATCACTGAACCTGGGCGCGGGCGATCTTGCCGGTGAAGGAGTTGGCCTCGTCGGCATCCTTGACGCCATCCTTGTTCCAGGAGAACATGGCGCGCAGCTTCGGGCCGACGGTCTCGATGCGCTCGTTGGAGTACTTCTCCTGCAGTTCCTTGAAGTGCGGGGCGCCGGCATCCTGATCGTCGATGAACTCCTTGGCGAAGGAGCCGTCCTGGATGCGCTGCAGGTGGTATTCCATGCGCTTGCGGCAGTCCTCGTTGATGACGGTGTTGACGTAGTCGCCGTACTGGGCGGTGTCGGAGCAGGACCAACGAGCCTTGTTCAGGCCGCCCTCGTTCATCAGATCGACGAGCATCTTGAGCTCGTGGCAGACCTCGAAGTAGGCGATCTCCGGCTGGTAGCCGGCGTCGGTCAGGACTTCGAAGCCCATCTCGACGAGCTTGTTCACGCCACCCATGAGCACGTTCTGCTCGCCGAAGAGATCGGTCTCGGTCTCTTCCTTGAAGGTGGTCTTGATGGCACCGGCGCGCAGAGCACCGAGGGCCTTGGCGTAGGCCAGGGTCAGAGCCCAACCATCGCCACGCGGATCCTGCTCGACGGCCACGACGACCGGCACGCCACGGCCAGCGGCGTACTCACGACGAACGATGTGACCCGGGCCCTTCGGGGCAACCATGAACACCGGGTGATCCTCAGACGGCTTGATGTAGCCGTAGTGAATGTTGAAGCCATGAGCGAAGGCGACGGCGGCACCCGGCTTGATGTTGGGCTCGATGTCGTTGGCCCAGATGGTGCGCTGGTACTGGTCGGGGGCCAGGATCATGATCACGTCGGCCTCGGCGGAAGCCTCGGCCACGGACTTGACCTCGAGGCCCTGCTCCTTGGCGAAGTCGACCGACTTGGAGGTCGGACGCAGGCCGACGACCACGTCAACACCGGAATCGCGCAGGTTCAGCGCGTGGGCGTGGCCCTGGGAGCCGTAGCCGATGATTGCGACTTTCTTGCCTTCGAGGACGGAAAGATCGCCGTCGTTCTCATACCAGATTTGTGCTGCCATTATTGGCACTCCTTTTCAGTAGTGGGGTGTGACGCCGCTGGGCGCCAGGGTATCTACGGTGTGCAGATAAGTCCTGTGTTGCGAGGATTGTGTCCTTCAAACCGAAATCAATCCTACCCAGAACGCCGTCGCAGCCCCGCTGGAGTCCACAACGTGAGCTAGGTCACTATTGGAGTATGGACAGCCGTGTGCAGAGAACGATTCTCGATAACAACTCTGCACCCTTTTGAACAGAATCGCACAATCCCACATATGGGGAAAGGCTGAGATATCAACGATCTTGCATATTCGGTGTTCGTTTGCCTGCAAGAAATCAGCGCATAGTTGTTATTGAGAATGATTCGCTGCGCGCAACAACACAAAACCGCCGCTCCCGTATGGGCGGGAACGGCGGTTTGCTAGCTTAAATCCCCTTCAGGGGCGGCAATCACTGAACCTGGGTACGAGCGATCTTGCCGTTGAAGGACTCGGCCTCGTCCTTGTCCTTGGCCTCGGCGTTGTTCCAGGAGAACATGGCGCGCAGCTTCGGGCCGACGGTCTCGAGATGCGGGTGAGAGTACTCTTCCTGCAGCTTCTTGAACTTCGGGGCGCCAGCAGCCTGATCATCCATGAACTCCTTGGCGAAGGAGCCGTCCTGAATGCGCTTGAGCTGGTACTGCATGCGCTTCTTGGTCTCCTCGGTGATGACCGTGGAGGTGTAGTCGCCGTACTGAGCGGTGTCGGAGCAGGACCAGCGAGCCTTGTTCAGACCACCCTCGTTAGCCAGGTCGACCAGCATCTTCAGCTCGTGGAACACCTCGAAGTAGGCGATCTCCGGCTGGTAGCCAGCCTCGGTCAGCACGTCGAAACCGAGGTCGCACAGGTGGTTGATGCCACCCATGAGGACGTCCTGCTCACCGAACAGATCGGTCTCGGTCTCCTCGGTGAAGGTGGTCTTGATGGCACCCGCACGCAGAGCGCCCAGAGCCTTGGCGTAAGCCAGGCACAGCGGCCAGGTCTTGCCGTCCGGGTCCTGCTCAACGGCAACGACGACCGGGACGCCACGGCCAGCGGCGTACTCACGACGAACGATGTGGCCCGGGCCCTTCGGAGCGACCATGAACACCGGGTGATCCTCGGACGGCTTGATGTAGCCGTAGTGGATGTTGAAGCCGTGGGCGAAGGCCAGCGCGGCGCCCGGCTTCAGGTTCGGCTCAACGTCCTTCTTGTAGACGGCTGCCTGGTACTGGTCAGGCAGAAGAATCATCACAACGTCAGCCTCAGCGACGGCCTCACCAACCGGTTTGACCTCAAGGCCCTGCTCCTTGGCGAACTCCACGGACTTGGAGGTAGGACGCAGGCCGACGACCACGTCGACACCGGAGTCACGCAGGTTCAGCGCGTGGGCGTGACCCTGAGAACCGTAGCCCAGGATAGCCACCTTCTTGCCATCGAACACGGACAGATCGGCGTCCTTCTCGTACCAGATAGTTGCTGCCATTTTTGGCGCTCCTTTTATTTATTTGTTTATTTATGGGGTTGAATTTTTCTTGCGTTCTGCGGGGTTTCGCTGAGCGATATTCTGTTGTGGCTTTCCTTGTGGGCTTTTCCGATATGCAGGTTTAGTCCCGTCGCATCGGAAAAGCCCTGTAGGGGTTCACTTAGTGGAATTAGGGGTTTTCACGTTGTGAACATCGTCACTTGGTAAAGTCAACGTCCTTAGTCTCCTTGCAGGTGAGCACGGAGACGAGGCAGCACACGGCCATCACGGCAAGGTAGAGGCCCACGGAGTGGACGCCCCAGTGGGAGCTCAGCCAAGTGGCGATGGTCGGCACGAAAGCCGCGCCGACGATGGCGGCCAGGTTGTAGCCGATGCCGGAGCCGGAGTAACGCACGTTGGCGTCGAACAGCTCAGGCAGGAAGGCGCCGATCGGGCCGAAGGCGATGCCCATCAGGGCAAAGCCGACGCACAGGAACACCATGTTGGCGAAGAAGTTCTTCTGGCCGACCAGACCACCGTCCAGCAGGAACGGGAAGAGTACGGCGAACACCACAAGTGCGCAGGAGGAGAAGGTCAGCACGCGACGGCGGCCGATCTTGTCCGCGTACAGGCAGGACAGCACGATGAACAGGGCGAACACGCAGATGGAGATCATGAGCATGAGCAGGTATTCCTGGTTGGTGAAGCCAAGGTTGCCGCCGCCTTCGCCCTGCTCCTTGGTGCCCCAAGCGAGGGACCAGGTGGCGAGCGTGTAGAACAGCGTGTAGGTCACAGCCACAAGGAAGGTGGCCTGCAGCACCTGACGCCAAGACTTGCGGAAGACCTCGGTCAGCGGGGACTTGACAACCTTCTTCTGCTCCTGAGCCATACGGAAGATCGGGGTCTCCTCCATGTGAACGCGGACCACGAGACCGACGATCACCAGGATGGCGGACAGCAGGAACGGCACACGCCAGCCCCAAGCCAGCATCGCGTCCTGATTGTTGAAGGATTCGAGCACGAAGTAGGTGCCGTTGGACAGGAAGAAGCCGATCGGGGCGCCGAGCTCCGGGAAGGAGCCGTACAGTGCGCGCTTGTCTTCAGGCGCGTTCTCGGTGGCGACCAGTGCCGCGCCGGACCATTCGCCGCCCAGGCCGATGCCCTGGATGAAACGCAGCAGGCAGAGGATGGCGACTGCACCAACGCCGACCTGATCGTAGGTGGGCAGGCAGCCAATCAGGAAGGTGCCGACACCCATGGTCATCAGGCTGACGACCAGCGTGGTCTTGCGGCCCATGCGATCGCCGAAGTGGCCGAAGATCAGCGAGCCCAGCGGGCGGGCGATGAAGGCGACGGCGAAGGTCAGCAAGCTCATCAGCAGTGCGACGGTGGGGTTGTCCTTCGCGGAGAAGAAGATGTGCGGGAAGTAGTTTGCCGCGGCGGTGCCGTAGGCGTAGAAGTCATAGAATTCGATGGCGGTACCGACCATCGACGCGGCGATCACGGTCTTGACCGAATCGCGTACCAAGGTAGCGACTTTACCTGCCGCCTGCCCTAAGCCAGTCTCTTCGACTGCTGCAGTCATTGTTACTCCTGTTTTGCTCTCGTTCACTCTCATCGGCGGGCGATTATTTCGCCCCACAGGGAGGTTGTTGTTCTGTCGCTGTGTTGTTGCCGTGTACTGTCCGCTACCGTTTCCGTCTGCGGGATTCTGCCGTAAGCCTTGTGAGCGCAACAAAAAAAGCCCCGCATCATGCAGGGCCGTGCCGATTGTGTCAGCTTGATTGGCCCTGCCTTCGTTGACGGGGCTTCAAGCATCAGTGCCGAATTAGTCCGCCAGCGAAGACGGGCTAATAATTCGTGCGGATACAAACGCAGAAGCATTGAATCCAGTCATCGCGTGGCCTCCTTTCGGTATTTCCTCAGGCCGTTCGACCTGAACTGGAATGTAAACATAGGTTTGTATGTCTTGCCAATCCAGCAAGGGTTCACATTGTGGACATTGTGACGTAGGAGTCATGTGAGATGGGTGACTGTGGGCGGCCGTGACTCGGCTCCCCTCAGTCGCCTACGCCGCCAGCTCGGCCGCAATTACAGACGGGCTACCGCCCGCAGTCTGCCTGCTCGCCTCCCGGCTCGCCTTCGCCTACAAACAGTCCACCGGACTGTTTGCTTCACAGCTCAGCCTCAGAGAGGGGAGCCAAGATAGGAGTCACCGGGTGGTTTCGCCGGGGATGAGGGCTACGGGGATGACTTCTTCGGGAGTGGGTTGGGTGTCAACGTCCGAAGCGCTATCGTTCTTGGACGGAGAGGCGGGGCCACCGTCGGCGGCGATCTGTGAGTTCATGCGGACGGCGAGCGCGGCGGCGATGGCCGGGAAGTCCTGTCGAATCGCGGTCAGGCGTTTGCCGGCGGTTTCGGCCATGAGAGTGCCGTCATAGGCGATGACTTGCAGATCAGCAGGCACCTCGATACCCCGTCGTGAGGCTTCCTGCAATGCCACGGATGCCACCACATCGGAGCCGACGATGGCGTCGACATCAGGATACTGTTCGAAAATGGCGCATGCGGTGGCTTCGTGGGCGGCGATGTCGGCCACGGCGCCGGCTTCCACGTAATCGCAGGCAATGCCGGCATCGGCCAGCAGACGCTCGACGGTGAGATGGTAGCGAATCGTGGGGAACGTGGTGGCCGCAGCGAACTGGGAGCGCGGGCCGCCGACGAGCACCACGTGGCGCGCTCCGGAATCGATGAGCTGGCGAGCAATCAGACGGCCTCCCTGTTCATGATCAGACCGGACGACCGGCACACCCTCACCGAGCGTGCGGTCGAAAGCGACAATTGGCCGATGGATGGAGGTCCAGTAGTCGGCCGGATGCTCGGTGTGGGCGGCCATGATAATACCGTCCATCATGTGCCGCTGCAGCATATCGACGTATTCGCCCTCGCCTTTGTCCGCATCGGCGGTGGAACACAATAGGGTTTTGAGGTCGCGCGCGGCGAACTCGCGCTGCAGATGCGCGGTGAGTGTGGAGAAGAACGGGTGGGCGATGGTCGGTATGATCACGCCGATGGTGTTGGTGCGGTTCCGGTAGAGGTTGCGGGCCAGCTCGTTGGGAATGTAGTTGAGCTGGCGCATCGCGGACTCGACTTTGGCACGCATATCGGCCGAGACGTAGCCGGTGTTGTTGACCACCAACGAAACGGTGCTTAAGGACACCCCTGCCGCTTTGGCTACGTCGCGCATGCCGACCATGGTTTTGCTCCCCTGCGAGTACTGGACTGGATCACTGCTGACCAGTGTACTCGAACCGGTTTATTATTCGGCAGATTTGGTGGTGAGGGTGACGATTCCGGCCAGCAGCACCATGACGATGGCGGACGGGAAGAGCAGGTAATAGCCGAAGCTATGCTCGAAGGCGTTCACCAGTAGCGCGCCGATGATGGCGGCGAGCGCCAGACCGACCGAGTTGGCGAGCGCATAAATGCCGAGGTCGTGGCCGGCTCGGCGCGGGTCGGGCAAAGAGTCCATCACCAGTTCAAGTCCGAGCGAATCGTAAATGCCGAAGGCGAATCCGGAGATCAACGCAAACAGCAGCATGCCGTTTTCACGGGCAGTGCCGGTGGACCAGACGCCAAGGCCCCATGCGAGCCCCAGACCAATCGCATACAGCAGGCAAGCACCGGCCACCACACGGGCCACGGGAATGTTCTTTTCCTCGATTCGCTCGGAAATCGGCCCGGCGGCCCAGGAGGCGAGCGCGGCACCGATCAATGTGGCCACAGCCATACTGGCAATGAGGAATCCGGCCGGAATGGTCAGCGGCGCGGACGTAAGTACCACGGCCTTGCCATAAACCCAGAAACGTACGAGATACCACAGAAACACACCGGTCAGCCCAACACCGGCCATCATGCACGTACGGGCGGCGAACATCCGGGAGAACTCGGGAGCGTGGGCCGGCGGGCGCAATTGGTCAAGTACCTGACTGCGGTCAAAAAGCTGGTTCGGCTGCTCAGTGCTAGAAGGCTCCTTGGGCAGAATCAATACGGTGGCAATACCGGACACTGCAAATAGCACGGCGGTGTAACTAAACGGCGTAAACGAATTGAACATCACACCAAGTGCACCCATGCACACGCCAAGCGCTTGGCCGAGCATCACACCGATGCCATGCCAGCGTTCGATGCGAGGGCGGAACTTGTCGGGCACCCGTTCGCTGATGGCGCTGGTCAACGGCACGGAAAGCATCGCATAGGCGAACTGTAGGAACACCCAGAAAATACAAAGCACAATGATGCCGATATTCTGCCCCAGAATCAGCGTGATCAGCGCGCACAGCAGACCTCCGCCAACCATCCACGGGGTACGACGGCCCAATGGCGTGCGTGTGCGGTCGGACAACACTGAAATCAGCGGCATCGCAAACATGGAGGCCACTACGCCGACAATCACCAACACGGCCAGGGGCATCGCCAATTCGGTGGCGACGGGCAACGGGCGGCCAGTGGCCGGATTGATGGCGATATGACCGGCAACAGCAGTATCATAGCCGAATGTACGCGCAATCGCGTTGGGCATGGCAATGGTGTTCAACGCCACCCAAGGTGCGCCGACCAGAATTGAAGCAGCGAAGAAACCCCAGTTGAGTCGGGAGACCTGACCTGCGGTAGGGCGTTGGCCATTGACGGCGACCATGGGATCGCGCATGTCGAGGTAGGCGGACGACATATCCGGCGCGGGAGTGTCCACACTGGCGGCTGCCGCGAGGGCGGGGGCGGGGAAGCACGGGCGCGGCCACTGGCGGCGGCAGGGGGGGGCGGCAGAGGACCCGGGGGAAGCCAATCGCACAGCCTGAGCCTCAGGCTGGTCCGCAGAGGCTTCGGGCGGGCGGCGGCGATTCTTGATGGCCAGTCTGGCCACGGCGGCTTTGTCTTCGGGACTTAGGACCTTGTCCAAATCCGGGCGATCATCAATACCCGGACGCACATACGGTTCCAACATGATGCTGCTCTTTCTCTGTTCTGCTGCTCGTCTCGTCGATTCCGGCGGGATGCTTGGGCCGCGCCCGCAGGAGCATGACCTTCAACCCCGCATACGCAAAACCGCCCGGGCGCACTGGCTTCAGTGCACTGCGGGCGGTTTGCTCTCCATGAACCCAGCTTACGCCGGGCGCACTACTTGGAGCGCGCACAGCGGAGTGGCGTTTATGGGCCAACGGTTAGTCGATATCGGCAATCGGCGGGTTGGCGAGCAGATCGCGGGTTTCGTGGTCGCCGGCGGCATCGCTCCAGGCAAGGCTGGCAACCGGGGTGGTGTTGTCTGTGCCGAGGCCGCGTCCGGGCTCGAAGGTGAGGGCGGCCGTGGACGTGCCGTCGGCGGCGGTCCAGCGGAAGGTGATGGACGTGTCGCCATCGACCTCGTAGCTGAACTCGCCATCGAATGCAGGCAGTTCGTTGCGGAACTTGGCCAGGGCGTTCAGGGCCTTGACCACCGGGCGTTCGAGGTTTTCATCGATTTCGGCGGTGGAGTAGTAGTGGCGGTTGATGTCGCGGCCGTTGTTGGTGCGGCGCAGCAGTTCCATGTCGTTGCGGCCGGCGAGCGCGCCCACGTAGTAGACCTGCGGCACGCCCGGCAGGAAGAACTGCACGGCGCGGGCGGCCAAGTAGTGCTGGTCGTTGCAGCCGAGGGACGAGTAGTACGTGGAGTTGACCTGGTAGAGGTCGAGGTTGCTGGCGGCGGCACCGGTGGCGGCCTGGGATTCGCCGTGGGTGTTGGCGTGGATGGTGTTGACCAGATTATCGACGTCCTCGTCGGGCACGAGGCCCTTGAGGCTGCGGTCGAGCTGATCGGAGCCGATGTCGATCACGCCGATGCCGTCGTGCGTGTCGAGTACGGTGACGGCGTTGTTCGGGCGGATTTCGGTCCAGTGGACCACGGGTTCCACGTGACCGGTGAACAGCGAGTGCAGGAGCAGCGGCGGCAGGGCGAAGTCGTAGACGCGGTCCACCTTGGAGGCGATTTCAACCTGCTTCTTGTAGTAGCTATGCACCTCAATGAGAATTTCGAGGCCTCGCTTGACGCCTTCCTCGCGTAGGCGGGAGATGAGCTTGAACGTCTTCGGGGTCATGAAGCAGCTCGTGCCAGCTTCCTTAGCGCCGTAGCCGACGGCGTCGAGGCGGATGTAGCTTACATGGGAGGCGGCCATCTGATCGAAGATGGACATGAGGTATTCCCAGCCCTTGTCGGAATCGGTGTCAATATCAACCTGCTGCGGGGTGAAGCTGACCCAGACCAGGCGGGTCTTGCCGGCGAACTTGTAGTGGGTGAACGGCAGGCCCGGGCGCGGGCGGTAGATGCCGGCCAGGTCCTCTTCGGTGGCGCCGTTCGGGAAGACGGAGCTCATGGTCAGAAACATCGGGTAATACTCGGATTCCTCACCTTTTTCAAGCACGTCTTGGAACTGCTTGGATTCCCAACTCATGTGGTTGACGATGGCGTCGACCATGATGTTGTGGGTCTTGGAGAGTTCGGCGACGTCGTCCCAGCTGCCGAGACGTTCGTCGACTTTGGTATGGTCGATCGGGTCGAAGCCTGCATCCGCACCATCGAACGGAGTGAAGAACGGCAGGATATGCACGCCGTCATACACGCCGTCGAAGCGGGTGCGCAGGATGTCGGTCATCGAGCTAAGAGTGCCATCGCCGAGACGATCGGCGTATGTGATGAGCTGCACTTTGTTTTTCATGGGACCTCCCTTGGTTCATGGATGCAGGTGCAATGTGTACGCAGTGTATGCGTGCTTTTACATACTTATACGTATCGAACCGGTTCGATATTACCTCGAAAGGGACGTCAATGTCCAGTCGCGCAGTGAAATGCGCGTGTCGAACCGATTAGATGCGGTGTTCTATGCAGCTTAGCCTGTCCGACTCCAATGTGTCCGATTGATAACGCCCGGTTTGTTGCGCATTTTGGTTGAGGCTTGAGTTGAGAGACATGGTCCGTCGTCCGGGTACGATTTCAGTCGCCAAACCAAATCAACCTATTTAGGAAGGCGACGGAACCATGCCGAATCAGATTCTACAGGTCGACGAGAACATGCTCGAGACGAAGCTGGACCGGTTGGTGTCGGAGAAGGTCGAACAGCTGTTGAACGCGATGCTGGACGCGGAGGCCGACGAGATCACGGGCGCGTGCAGGCGTTCGTATACGCTGGAATGCAAGACGAATGCGGCCAGACGCGCGCTCGAGGGCGAGCCCCTCGCCCGAGTGGCGCGCGACGCGGGTTGCACGCCGACGAGCGTGTACCAGTGGATGCGCCGCTACCGGAGCGAGGGGATACTGGGACTGATGGACAGGAGAAACGCGCCGATGCCGGCCGAACCGATGCCCGCGGCCGGCGATGACGTGGAGGAGCTGCGCCGGCAGGTGGAGGTCCTGCGGCTGGAGAACGCGGTGATGCGGGAGACGATCGATGTTTTAAAAGCCGACGACCCGCGCCTCGACCCGTCCATGCTGACGAACAGGGAGAGGACGCGGGTCGTCGACGCGATCAGGGGTGAATTCGGCCTGGCGGCCTGTCTGAAGGCCGTGGGGCTGAAACGCAGCACCTACTATTACGAGCGCGGCGCGATCGCCGCGGGCGACAGGTACGCCGTGCTGCGGGCCCGCGTCGCCGGCCTGTTCGAGCAGGGTGGGCGCGCATGGGGATACCGGACCATCCACCGCATGCTGCGCCTTGACGAGTCCGACCCGATCGTCGTCTCGGAGAAGGTCGTCAGGCGGATCATGCGCGAGGGGGCCATGCGGCCCGTGTACCTGAAGCGGCCGAAGCGGTGGAGCTCCTACGCCGGCGAGATCGGCGAGGCCCCGGCGAACCTCGTGGAGCGGGACTTCCACGCCGACGCGCCGAACATGCTGTGGGTCACGGACGTCACCCAGTTCACCATGGACGGGTACAAGTGCTGGCTTTCCCCGGTGGTCGACTGCTTCGACGGGATGGTGGTCTCCTGGACCTTGTCGCGCTCCCCGAACGCCGACATGGCGAACCGGATGCTCCTTGACGCGGTCGCCACGCTCAGGGACGGGGAACATCCAATCATCCATTCCGATTAAGCCGGGTTTGTTGTTAAGCCGGGGAACGGTTCGGGGTCTTGGTGGCTGGCCGTGTCCCATGTGGTTTCCCGGCTTAACGTTCCGGGTTATGTTCGTCTTGTCCCATTTGATTCGAACGAAGGAGTTTGCCATGGGTGAGACGACGGTTGGCCATGTCGCGGGCGAGGTGGTCCGCGCGCTTTACGGGGCCGGTTATATGGAATCCACCATAGGCCAGTACCGCAAGTCCATCAGGGCGTTGGAACGGTACGCCGGAGGCCCGGATGCGGTGTACACGCGTGGGTTGGGCGCGGGGTTCGCCGCGTCGACCTTCAGTGAGCGGACGGGCGGTTTCAGCAGGCAGCGGTGGTTCGATTACGGCAGGCTGGCGCGTTTGTGCGACTCGTATCTGCGGTCCGGTTCGGTGGACCTGGGCAAGTGGCGCAGGAGCAGGCTTGCGGAGCCGGTGGTTCCGGGTTTGGCCGTGGTCATGGAGCGTTGGGAGGCGTATCTCGCCGGTTCGGGACTGGCTTCGGCGACGGTGGGGCATTACCGTCGGATGGCGGGCTTGTTCCTCACGTGGCTGGAATCTCATGGGGTCGTGTCGTTGGATGGTTCGGATGGCTCGCATGTGCTGGGGTTCCTGGCCGGGCTGCGTTCACGCTGGTCGGAGTCGTCGATGCGGCACGCCGCGTCGGACCTGCGCCCGTTGTTCAGATGGCTCGGGCGGGATGACCTGGCGGACGCGATCGGCCTGGCCGGCATACGCAGGACCCACGCGATCGCGGGAACGTTGCCCGACGACGAGCACCGCCGCTTGCTGGAGGCGTGCGCCTCGCGGTCGGTGCCGTCGAGGGACGCGGCGATCACCCTGCTGTCGCTGACGTGCGGGCTGAGGGCATGCGATGTGATCGGTCTGAGGATCGCCGACGTGGATTGGGATTCCATGAGTATAGGTCTGGTGCAGCGAAAGACGGGCAATCCGTTGACCGTGCCGATGACGGGACCGCTGGCCGCGAGGCTGGCGTCCTGGCTGTTGGACGAAAGGCCCGCCACCGACGACGACCGTGTGTTCGTGCGGTACAAGGCGCCCCATGTCGCGCTTCGGGGTCATTCATCGGTGTACGAGGCGATCAGCCGTGTCATGCGGCACGCCGGGCTCGGACGCCGGGGCGGTTCCAGGCTGTTGCGGCGCAACGCGGCGACGAGGATGCTGGAGGCGGCCACGCCGTTGCCGACGATCAGCGCGGTGCTTGGCCACGCCGACCCCGATTCCACACGCGTCTACATGGCCACGCACCGCGGGGGAATGCTCGCGTGCGTGCTGCCCGTGCCGGAAGGCGGATCGTCATGAGACCCACGGAACACGGATTCGTCGGCCCGCTCGCCGGCGAATTGGAGGAGTACATCCGCTTCAAGGCGTCCATGGGCAGGCATGGCGCCACCCGCGTCCGGGTCCTGCGCTCGTTCGACCGGCATTGCCTCGAACACGGGGCCGTGCGTCTGGAGCGGGGCGTCGTGGAGCGATGGATCGCCCATAGGATCGACGCGAATCCCGGGGGTTGCCGCTCGTGGTTCTCGTACATCAGGGACTTCGGCAGGTGGATGCGACTGGCCCACGATCCCGACGCGTACGTGCTCTCCGACCAGTGGAAGGCCGGATCCCCGCGTCCGACGCCGTACCTGCTGACGGACCGCGAGGCCGCCCTGTTCCTGCGGGCCGCGGGAACGTTGGAGTCTCCGTCGCCGTGGGCGTGGCAGTCTCGCGCGTTCTTCATGCTCATGGCCTGCTGCGGGCTGCGCACCCGAGAGGTCAGGAGACTCGCCGTCGGGCACGTCGACCACAAGGCCCGTTCCATCGACGTGGTCGATTCCAAGGCCGGTCGCAGCCGCAGGCTGCCCGTGGGCGACGAGGTCGCCGCCGAACTGCTGGAATGCGACCAACGGTCCCGCGAACGCTTCGGAGACGACCGTCCCGCGTTCTTCGTCACCTCCACCGGCAATCCGGTCTCCCCGGGCATGCCCGGCGTGGTGTTCCGCCGCGTCTGGACGCGGGCCGGGCTCGAGTGGCCACAAGCCGGCAAACGGCCCAGGCCCTATGATTTCCGGCACCGGTTCGCGTTCGCGAACATCGAGCGGTGGACTCGCGACGGCGTGGACGTGATGGCGATGCTGCCCTATCTGGCGGCCTACATGGGACACGCCGGCATCGACAGCACCCTCTACTACGTGCACGCCAGCCCCGATTTCATGGACGGATACGCGGACCTCGTCGCCGACGCCGAACGCGTGGTCCCGGAAACGGAGGAACCATGAGCAAGGCAAGGAAAACGGCCGCCAGCTCCGGTGAACCGGACTTCTGGCGAGTCGCGCGCGACTGGCTGCACCACTGGCTGCCCAAGGTGCGGGGCAGCTCGCCGAAGACCGTCGAGGCGTACCGCATCGGCCTGGAATCCTACGTCCGATGGCTCGAAACCACGGAAGGCACGCAGCGCAGCCACATCGGTTTCGGGCATTTCGACCGGGCGCGCCTGGGCCGGTGGGTCGAATGGATGCGGACCGAGCGCGGGTACTCGGACCGCACCATCATGCTGAGGATGACGACGATGCGCGTGTTCCTCGACCACGCGGGCCTCGAACACCCGGCATTGACCGCGCTGGGCAACGACGCGGCCGGCATACGTGTCAAACCACCCGCGCGCAAACCCGTCGACCACCTCGGGGAGGAGCACACCAAAGCGTTGCTGACCGCATGGGGCACCGGCGACGCCAAATCGCGCAGGAACCGCATGCTCCTGATCCTCATGTACGACACCGCCGCCAGGATCGGCGAACTCGCCGCACTGACCATCGCGGACGTGGGTATGGATAAGCCGGCCAGGGTCACGCTCACCGGCAAACGCGGCAAGAGCCGGGTCGTGCCCCTGGGAGAAAGGACACGAACCCACCTGGCCGCCTACCTCGAGGAATTCCATCCCGGACCGTCCATGCGCGACGGCGACAGGCCGTTGTTCCACTCGACGAGGAACGGCGCCATCCAGCCGCTCTCCGTGGACCGGATCGACGAGATCCTCAAAACCGCGGCGGCCAGAGCACGCCGCGGGACGTGCCCGTCCATGCCCGAACGCGTCCACTGCCACCTGATCCGCCGGACCCGCGCCATGGACCTCTACCAACAGGGCGTGCCGCTACCGCTCATCATGCAACTGCTCGGCCACGAAAGCATGAGCACAACCAGCGCGTTCTACGCGTTCGCGACCCTCGACATGATGCGCAAAGCCGTCGATGCGGCCAACCCCGGCCCCGACCCCTCCAAGGAGACATGGCTCAGCGAGCAACGACTCCGACAACTACACACCCTCAAATAACCCGGAACGTTAAGCCGGGAAACCACATGGGACACGGCCAGCCACCAAGACCCCGAACCGTTCCCCGGCTTAACAACAAACCCGGCTTAATCCGAGTTAAACCGATGTCGGTTTAATTCCGACCGCGGCTGCCACTACCGGTGGGACGAATGGATCCGCATCTGCGAGGAGCACGGGCTGATCCGGTCGATGAGCGCCAAGGGATGCAGCCCGGACAACGCGGCCGCCGAGGGGTTCTTCGGCAGGCTCAAGAACGAGTTATTCTACGGGCGGGACTGGAGGGGCGTGGGCTACGAGGAGTTCCGCGAACGTCTGGCCGCCTACCTGACCCACTACAATGAAACCAGGATCAAGAAGTCACTGGACTGGATGAGCCCCGTGCAATACCGCAGAAGTCTTGGACTGGCCGCCTGACCGTCCAAAAAAACATCCGCACCCCCTCCGTGCGATCATGGACGATGCGCTCCGCCTGCGCCATCGCATGATTCCGTACCTCCACACCATGAACTGGCGCGCATCCCGGACAGGCCTTCCCCTGGTGGAGCCCATGTATTGGGGATCGCCCGACATCGACGCCGCATACCACGTTCCCAACGAATACATGTTCGGCACCGAACTGCTGGCCGCGCCCATCACGGAACCGATGGATAAATCCTCCCGACGGGGCAAGGCCGACGTATGGCTGCCGCAGGGCGACTGGTTCGACTTCTTCACCGGGCGCCGGTATAGCGCGTCTTCGCCCAACGGACGGCGCATGACCGTCTGGCGTCCGCTCGACGGAATTCCCGTGTTCGCGAAGGCCGGCGGCATCGTGCCGATGCAGCCCCTGTCCGAGGGGGATTCCATCAACTCCGTCGACAACCCGCAGCATCTGGAGATCATCGTCTTCCCCGGAGCGGACGGCGACTTCACGCTGATGGAGGATTCGGGACATTACTCTCGGCAGATCACCCCGGCGACCACCGCGATCACCTATCGATGGCGCAAGGACGGCGCCACATCCGCACTCACGGTATCGCCAGCCCAGGGAGACGTTCACGCTCTGCCGGCCCGGAGAACATGGGATTTCCTGTTCCGAGGCATTACCGACAGCGACATATCCGTACAGGCCGACGGCGCATCCGTCGATTCGGATCGCCGGTATGATGCCGAAACCCTCACATTGCAGGTAACGGTCGCCGACGTATCCACCCGCAGCGAGATACGTGTCACCATCGGCGACACGACGATGGCCCCCGATCCCCGCATGGAAGACGTCTTCGACATCCTTCGGCATGCCGAAATGCGATATCTGACCAAGGAACAGGCTTATGCCGCCATAGCGGAGAACGGCATCGACGCATTGGCCACGATGGATTCACTCGAGCACGTCAGCGGGCCGGACATGGAAGATTGCTCCGATTCGCATATGCCGAGCGCCGTCCGTCAAGCGCTGACGGAGGTGCTGCTCCGATCCTAGCCCGCATGTCGCCTCTCCCGGAATACGCCACGGGAGAGGCGACAGCAGCCCGTCACAGACCCATGTCCAGGCGAACGCCGGGCCGTCAACACGTCGAGGCACGACGCACCAGATCGTAGGAGGTCACATACGTGCGGAACGGATCCGCCGACCCCTCGATGCGCGCGATCAGCATATCCACGGCATGTCGCGCGTAATCATCCACATGCGGGTCGATCGTCGTCAATCCGGGCATGCAGTACTCGGCATCCGGCACGTTGTCGAACCCAATGACCTGCATATCCTGCGGCACGCGCACGCCGCGCCGCTGCAGCTCATGAATCACCCCGATGGCGAGCGCGTCGTTCAGGCACATGACCGCATCCGGACGCGGCGCATCCGGATCGTCCAACAGCCCCGCCACCGCATCGCGGCCGCCGGACTGCACCCAATCCGCGTTACGGACCAGCCGCCAATCGACCTGCAGGCCACGCTCCTCATGGGCCAACACATAGCCGCGGGTACGCATCGTGCTGGTGGTTTCGGGCCGCGACTCGCGGTCGGCATCCGGGCATGCGTTCTCCGCGGCGCCGCCGATCAACGCGATCCTACGGCATCCCGAATCCAGCAGCGCCCCCACCGCGGTGCGTACGGCCTCCACGTTCGGCATCGTGACCCAATCGGCCAGTCCCTGCGTATCGTAATCGCCCACAATCACCAACGGATACGGCTGGTGCAGTATCGTGCGATCCGTGATCGGCGAGCCCATGAAGAAAATCCAGCCGTCCGCGGCCAGCTTCTTCGTCTCCGGGATCGCCTGCGCCAAGCCGCCGGCGCTGTTGTAGGTATCGGTGATCACCGCGTACCCGCGGGAACGTGCCGCCGCCACGATGCTGTCGGCGAGATAGGGCATGAACGGCTGGCAGAAATCGGTGATGGCCAGTCCGATGAGCTTCGTGCCGCCGGTTTTCATGGCGCGGGCGGACACGTTAACGCGGTATCCGAGGCGTTCGATGGCATCCTGGACACGCTGGCGCGTCTCCGGGCGCATACTGCCGGTGTTGTTCAGCACATTCGACACCGTTTTGATGGAGACGCCCGTCTCGCGCGCCACGTCGGTGATGGTCACCCGTTTCGCCACAGCACCCCTCTCGTCGCACCATCGGGCATGTTCCGCACGGTTCAGGCGGAACGCCCGTCTGATTCCAGCATAACGCGTTTTCCCCGGCCGGTCCGGTCCCTTCCGCCCGGCCCGGGAAGCAAGGGCCGTGCGATCCGTCCTTCTCCGGAACGGACCGCGCGGCCCATCGCGTCACTTGATGTGCAGGGCGGTCCAACTCACCGGCGGCAGGGAGACGCGGACCACGCCGGACTCGGCATCGTACATGGCCGACCCGTTGGCGTGCGAGGTCACACGGTTCTGGTCGTAGAGCGTATTCGCGGCGAACAGATCGTCGTCGTGCAGCGTCTGCGCCTCGACGGATGCCGGCTGCGCGCCGTCCTGCAGCCTGATCTCGAACTCGGCGGTCGCCTCGAGCGAACGGTTCACCGCAAACACGGCGAGCGAGCCGTCGGCGCAGCGCACGGCCACGGCGTTCACGCCGTCGACCTCGCCATAGCGCGGCGTATCCACGGTGCCGGCGGACAGCTTCGGCTCCAGCACGGTGCCGCCCTTGGCCAGGCGCGCGGTCACGGAGAACGGGTGGAACGTGGTCTGGCGCCAGGCCGGGCCGCCCGGCTCCGTCATGATCGGGGCGATGACATTGACCAGCTGCGCCAGGCTGGCGGCGCGCACGCGGTCGGCGTTCTTGAGCAGCGTGATCATCAGATCGCCGAACACCACGGCGTCGGCGGCGGTGTAGATGTCCTCCAGCAGACGCGGGGCCACCGGCCAGTTGCCGATGCCCTCGGGGGTCTTGCTCGGCTCCTCACCCTGGTACCAGACATTCCATTCATCGAACGAGATGTACACGTCGTGCGCGCTCTTCAGATGGGCCTTGGTGGCGTCGATGGTGGCGGCCACGTCCTTGATGAAGCCGTCCATATCCACGCCGGAGGCCAGGAAGCTGGCCATGTCGCGCGTGCCGTCCTCCTTGAAGAACGGCTGGTAGTAGGCGTGGCAGGAGACGAAGTTCACGTTCTCGTAGGTCTTCTCAAGAACGGTCTGCTCCCACTTGCCGAAGGTCGGCATGCCATGGGCGGAGGAGCCGCACACCACCAGTTCCACGTCCGGATCGATCTGGCGCATGCCGGCGGCCACGGAGGCGGCGAGCATGCCGTAGTCCTCGGCGGACTTGTGGCCGAGCTGCCACGGGCCGTCCATCTCGTTGCCCAGGCACCACATGCGGATATCGAACGGCTTGTCGGCGCCGTTGGCGCGGCGACGTTCCGACAGCTCGGTGCCGCCGGGCACGTTCGCGTACTCCAGCAGGTCCAGGGCCTCCTGCAGGCCGCGCGTGCCCAGGTTGACGGCCTCCATCAGCTCGTTGCCGCCGGTGGCCTCAAGCCATTCGGCCATCTCGTGCAGGCCGAATTCGTTGGTTTCGGTGGAATGCCAGGCCAGATCGAGTCGACGGGGACGTTCCTGCTTGGGGCCGATGCCGTCCTCCCAGCGGTAGCCGGACACGAAGTTGCCGCCCGGGTAGCGGATGGTGGTGGCGCCGAGTTCCTTGACCAGGTCGATGACGTCCTTGCGGAAGCCGTGCTCGTCGGCGGTCGGGTGGTCGGGCTCGTAGATGCCGGTGTACACGCAACGGCCAAGGTGCTCGACGAACGAACCGAACAGACGATTGTTGACCGGAGCGACCTCAAAATCGTCATCGACGACGAGACGTGCGGTCAGATGGTCCTGCTGGGGCATGGGATTCCTTTCTACATATCTGCATGCACTCTGCATACGTGACACGTATCCATACAGCGATGTACCGCGGAGGCGCGGGCGACCGGGGACATCCGTGTGACAGCCACCAGTGTAGTACAACCTTGTACTGACTGCCGGAAGGCGTGGCGCAGAGACGGCTGAGACCTTTTGGCGCACCACTGCAGCAAAAAAGATCCCAAGAAGTCGAATTACAGTCCCATCCGACGCATAGCCACCGTGAACATACGGCAAAAGGCATCAACCACGTCACCCGTCCACCCGCTACATTCACAAGCAGTACCGCCCACTCTGCATCATTCGCATATGCAAAGGCCGCGAACCGTACGATGACGGTTCGCGGCCCCCTGACATGCCATTAGGCCACCCGGCTCGCACCGGCTGTTCGGCCTGCCGGCTCAGCCCTCGCGCTTGGGCGCCTGGCTGGCCACGCGGGTCAGGCGCGGCGGGCGGCGCGTGGACACGAACAGCGGCTGCACCTCGACCAGCGGGTTGTACGGCGCCAGGCCGAACCACTTGACCGGGGAACCGGCCACGCGGCGGATCGCGTACTTGATCTGCAGCGAGAGGGCGCCACGGCCGGAGACCTTCGACTCGGGCATCAGCGCCTTGTGGATCACCACGTAGCGGATGGTGCCGATGCCGGGATCGGCGTCAAGCTTCGGGTAGATCGACTGCTGGTTCGGCAGCTCGCCGGTCTTCTCCAGATCGTGCATGATCTGATGCAGGTAGGCCGGGATGGACTGCGAGACCTTGAAGCCGAGGCGGATGCGCACACGGAACAGGTAGTCGGTACCGAAGCTCTCGACCGAATACTCACGGGTGAACGGCTCGTCGGTGGTCTCGACGGCCACCGCCCACCATGCGCGGGCGCGCTTGGGGTGGTCGGCGAAGATCGAGAAGAAGATGTCCGTATCGAGACGCTTCAGGTCCGGATCGCTGGTCAGGTAGACGATGTTGTCCGCGAACCGGTGGATGCGGCTATCGCCGTGCAGCTTGTCCAGCGCGGGGAGGAAGTCCTTCGGCATCATGTGCCGACGCTGCGAGCGCTCCAGCTTGGTGCCCTCGTTCCACGTGTACATGATCATGAGGATCGCCAGCGTGAGCAGCAGCGTGAACCAGCCGCCGTGCAGGAACTTGGCCATCGAGGCGGCGAAGAACAGGACCTGGATCGCCAGGAACACGATGGTGAACACAACGGCGCCGAACTTGTTGCTGCGGTGCCACAGGTAGATGCCCAGCAGGATCGTGGTGGTGATCATCGTGATGGTCAGTGCCAAGCCGTAGGCCGCCGAGATATGTTCCGAATCGCGGAACAGCAGCAGCACGGCCAGCGTGGCCACGCACAGCACCACGTTGACGACCGGAATGTACAGCTGGCCGCGGGTACGGGCAGGGTAACGGACCTGCAGATGCGGCATCCAGTTGAGGCCGGTGGCCTCGGAGACCATGGTGAACGCGCCCGTAATCAGCGCCTGGGAGGCGATGATGCCGGCGGTGACCGACAGCACGACGGCCACATAGCGCACGTTCGGATCCATCATCTGGAAGAACGGGTTGATCCCCTCGGCGTCGGCCAGTTCGGGGTTGTTCTGGTTGTGCAGCATCCACGCGCCCTGGCCGAAGTAGTTGAGCACCAGCGCCACCTTGATGAACGGCCAGGTGAAGTAGATGTTGCCGCGGCCCACGTGGCCCATATCCGAGTACAGCGCCTCGGCGCCGGTGGTCGAAAGGAACACGGTGCCCATCAGCGCCAGACCGGTGGCGTTATTCGGACTGAACAGGAACTTGATGCCGTAGTACGGGTTGAGTGCGGCGAGCACGGACCAGTCGTTGCCGATGGCTACCACGCCGACGATCGCCAGGAACGCGAACCAGACCATCACCACCGAGCCGAAGACCTTGCCGATCGATTCGGTGCCGCGCGACTGCACGGCGAACAGGATCACGATGATCACCGCGGTGATCATCATCGTCAGATCCTTGTTCTCGGTGAACAGATGCTCCAACGCCGGCAGCGTCTTCAGGCCTTCGACGGCGGACGAGATCGACACGGCCGGCGTCAGCACCGAGTCCGCCAGGAAGGCCGCGCCGCCGAGCATGGCCGGTATGACGAGCCATGCGCCGTATTTGCGAATCAACGAGTACAGAGCAAAGATGATTCTGCAGAAACGGACATCCAAACATCCCAATTCACATCACACATGACCGATTCTCCAGAATCGGACACACAGAACACATTTTTCGGAACTCAGACGTCCGATTCGGCAGAATCGGACACATGTGCACAAGTCGAATGATGAGCACGACTATCGACGGGCGTTCGCCGGTTGTGGACGCCGCTGAAATCGATGCGATCCACACCGGGCACACGCATGAAGACGCACAGTATCAACGCGTGGTATCGCCTGGCACCAGTGTCATGGGAATAAGCACGTTCGGCTCGAACGGCTTGGGGATGTTCTTGCGTGAAGCGTTAGCCGCGGCCACTTCCTCATTGGCAATCGCCTGCACGATATGGTCGGCCGCCGACTGTGCGATCGCCGAGAAATCCTGCGCGACCGCGGTCAGCTTCATGCCGGCCAAATCAGTCAAATACGTACCATCGTAGGCAACGATCTGCAGCTCGTCAGGAATGGAAATTCCACGGCCCAACGCTTCGCGCACGCAGAACGATGCACCAATATCGGAACTGACCACGGCATCGACGCCGTCGGTCGTCACCTTGTCGAGCGCATTGCTGACCGCACGATGATAGCCGGCAAAATCCATCACTTCGCCAGCTTCAACATACTCGTATTTCACGCCTGCGGAGGTCAATTCCTGTTCCAACGTGAGGTAGTAGCGCACCGTCGGGAACGTGGTCTTTCCCAAATCGAACGGTCCTTCCTCGACTTCTCCGCGCGCAGCCAAATCGAAGAATTGATCTCGCGGACCGCCAATCATCACCACATGTTTGGCACCATTGCGGATCAGCATCTGCGCAATCAATCGCCCACCCTGCTCGTGGTCGGATCCGATTGACGAAATACCGTCTCCAAGCACACGGTCGAACGCGACGATCGGGCGATGAATCGACGTCCAATAATCGCCGGGATGCGAAGTGTGCGCACACATGACGATGCCGTCCATCATGTGCCGACGCAACATGTCGACATACTGGATTTCGCCATCCGCCTCATCTGCGGTAGAGCACAGCATAGTGCGTAATCCTTGCGCGGCGAGTGCATGCTGCAGATGTGCGGTAAACGTCGCAAAGAACGGGTGGCGGATGGTAGGCACGATGACGCCGACCAGATTCGTGCAATCATGATACAGATTGCGGGCAAGCTCGTTCGGCACATAATTGAGGGCTTGCATGGCTTTGCGCACACGTTCGCGCATGTCATCAGACACGTACCCGTTGCCGTTCACCACCAGCGAGACGGTGCTCAGAGACACCCCGGCCTTCTTCGCCACATCGCGCATGCCGACCATGATCGCACCTTCCCCGTTATCACTGTTCTATCGTTGTATGCTCACGTGCTTACCACGAAATATTACATTCATTTACATTCTCTCGAACCTGTTCGACAGTCCGGCAACGAAATACAGCTTCTTAGTGTCGACTCCTGCGGAGGCGAAGGCCTTCAGCAGCGGCTTGGTCTGGTCGAATGCAATCACCAGCGTTGCATCCGGACTGGCGGCCTTGATGGCGGTGGCGCTCAGATTTCTTTCACGTTACTCAGCGACCGTCCGTGTAACGTGAAAATTACGCCGGATTGGCAAGCAGCGCAATGCCGAAACCGGCGGCCACGCAAATGAGAGGCACCGCGACGGTTGCTATTCCATAGCCCAGAGCCAGCGTAAAACGACGCTGGCGAATCAATGAAACCACTTCGTTGAGCGCCGTGGAGAATGTTGAGAAACCACCGAGAAATCCGACAACGAACATCATGACCGTGTCCATATCCACCGATTGCGAATAGTAGGACATCATGGCGATGCCCGCGCATAGCGAGGCGACGCCGTTGATGACGAGCGTGGATAGCGGGAAGTTGCGGTTCGTTCTTCGATTCTCGCGGTTCCAGCCTCGTTGAATTGACACGTCGAGCACGTAACGGGCCATGGCTCCCAGACCGCCGAACAGACAGATCATCCACATCATCAGCGCACCTCCCCGGTAGTCGGGTCGGCGACAAGCGAAATCTCCGCAGTGATCGGTTTGGGCTCGAAGCTGGGTGGAAGCGGGTTGGCCGGCTGCTGGATTGGCTGCGACTGCTGCTGGGGCTGCTGGATTGGTTGCGACTGCTGAATCTCGGGCAGCTGCCCCAAGTCTGAAGTATCCGGCTCGCGCAACAACGGCTGCGATGACTGTGTCAGCTGAGGAACGACCAGCGGAGGAATCTGCGGAACGCGGCCTGTCTGCATAGGCTGGATGGCAGTCGGCGGCACGGTTGGCGTTTCGACTCGCGGAACCTGTCCCGTCTGTGCAATCTGCTGGGCCGTCTGCGCGGCCTGCTGCGCCGCCTGCGCGGCTTCCATTGCGGCCTGCGCGGCAGAACGCGCCACGTCGGCCACTTTCACATGGCGTACGCCCTGCGTGTCCGATTCGGCAGAATCGGAAACGGAAACAGCTGAAAACGCACCCCGAACCCGCTTTCGAGTACTCCGTGACAGCAGTGCCTGCATCAGAACCACGCCGGCGGCGGCAGTGAGCAAACCGCCTGCAAAATTTCCCGCAAGATAGCCAAGCGCACTGGCGATATGCCGCTCGTGCAGACCTTCCATCGTTTCCAGCATCACGCCGGACATCGTCGAAAGCCCGCCGAGCAAGCCGAGCCCAACGCCACGGCTGACAACCTGCCGCACCCGGCGACGCAGCCACGAAGCGGTCGCCATGAATTCGGTCAGCATCGCGAACAGGAAGCAGGCGACCATATTCGACACAAACGTGCCCACAACGAACGGCGTCCCGCTGACCGACGGCAGAAGCATATCCAACGCATGCCGACAGCCGACTCCAACAAATCCACCGACGAACACCACAACATACATCAGTCCGTCGGCGAGCGGATTGAACCGCGCCTGCATACGTTTCATCGGTGCCAGGGGAATCGTAGGCGGATTCATGGTGTTAGCGGCGGGCGCGGTTGCACCAGCATGCGTCACCTCAACAGTGTCGATTGCCTGCGTGATGGGATGTGAGTCCTCACCCGCAGTCACCACGTCTCCCGGCGATTGTTCTTGCGATTCCATTGCGCTCCCCCTGTACTGGCCTTCCGCGGACAGCGTTGTTCCGCCCATAGGCCGTGCAACAACGAGCTGGGCCGCGGTTGCCGCCTTCCTAACGCATATGAGTTTACACGGAGCGCCAACGTATGCACCCTGGATGTCCGATTCCGCAGATTCGGACATCCAGAGTCCAGCCGAATTCAGCCAGGCTCAGTCAAGCCGGGCATCACACAGCCGCCGCATCGCAGGTCGCACCTCGCGCTCCTCCTCGCCACTGAACAGCACCACCAGATAGTCGCCGGCACGCAGCCGTGTATCGCCGCGCGGCACGATCTCGCTTTCGCCGCGACGCAGGCCGATGATCAGGCACCCAGACGGCCAACGCACGTCACGCACCCGCTTGCCGTCCGCAATCGCTCCCATTTCCAATGGCAGTTCCATAATGCCGCTGCCCACATGGCTTGCGATCGCCATCTGCATGCCTTGCGCGCGCACGTACCGCTCCAGCAACTCCCCATAAATCGGTTTGGTGCGCAGCAAATCGGACACCAACAGCGCGATGAAAGCGACGGCCGCGACCGGCAGCATATGCGTCAACGTTCCAGACATCTCCACAGCCAACAGAATCGACGTGATCGGCGTTTTCACGGACGCGGCGAGCGTGCCCGTCATCACGCACACCGCAAACACCGCCACTGCGTCGGATGGCAGATCACCGAATCGATGCAACACTTCACCGCAGATGCCGCCGGCCAACGAACCGACCGCAAGAATCGGCATGAAAATACCGCCAGGCGCGCCTGAGCCGAAACTCGTAGATGTGAACAGCATCTTCGCCACGAACAGCAGACACAGCATTCCCAAGCCGACGCGCGCATGTTCGGCGGTATCAATCAGATTCGAGCCGCCGCCGAGCACATCGGGCAACCAGATGCCGACAGGCAACGCAATCGCAATCGCAATCATCGGGCGGCTCCATGCCGGCAGTTTGCCGTACAGCGTCTGGAAGCCAAGCAACGAGCGGTTCATCAGCGAACCAACCAAACCGGCCACCAATCCCAACGGAATCAGCCACACATACTCTTCCAACGACAGCTGACCGATATCACCGAAATCCAAAACCGGACGCAGACCGAAACAGTATTTTGAGACGAAATCGGCGGTCAGCGATGCGGCGGTGGCGCCCATCAGAATCGCAGGGGAAAAACTCCGATGCACCCCTTCCAAAGCGAACATCATGCCGGACAGCGGCGCGCTGAACGCGGCGGACAAGCCGGCCGCGGCACCGGCGGTGACCAGATAATGCTCCTGCATGTCCTCACGGCGGCGGCCGCGCAAACGGTGGGATACACACTGCGCGCCCGACGCACCAATCTGAATGGACGGCCCCTCACGGCCGAGCGACAGACCAAACAACGCGCCCAACAGTCCACCGACGAAACGGACTGGCAGAATCGTCTGCCAACGCATCTTCAAGCCGCATATCACCACGCCGTTGGTCTGCGGGATGCCGCTGCCACCAGCCATCGGCTCCTTGCCGACCATCCACGCGATCGCCAGCGCGGCCGCCACCGCGGCAACCGCCCACGGCGCAATCAGCCACGGGGTCTCGCGAATCCGCGCATATATCCAACGGGACGCATCCGTGCCGTATTCGATGCCGAGACGGTATACGACAACCAGCAATCCTGAAACCAGACCAATGACTATGCCGGCCGCCGCCATCTTCCACTTCAAGTGGTCGAATCGCGGAATCAGCCGGCGGATATCATGTGCCGCGTCGTTACCAGTCAAGCCGGGAAATTCGTTGCAGACGGTCAGTCGACCAGCGAATTGATCTGGATGACATGATCGCGCTGTGGGCCGGTGCCGATCGCGGAGATACGGCAGCCGCTCAGCTCTTCCAAACGCTTGACGTAGGCCTGGCAGGTGGCGGGCAGCTCGTCGAAGGAGTGGCAGTCGGAGATGTCTTCGTCCCAGCCGGGCATGGTCTCGTAAATCGGCTTGGCGGCGGCGAAAGCGGCCTGATCGGTCGGCATATCGTCGTGACGTTCGCCGTCCACGTCGTAAGCCACGCAGATCGGAATCTCCTTCAGGCCGGTGAGCACGTCGAGCTTGGTGAGCACGATGTCGGTCAGGCCGTTGACCTGGGAGGCGTAACGGTTGACGACCGCATCGAACCAACCACAGCGACGCGGGCGGCCGGTGGTCACGCCGAACTCGTGGCCCTGCTGACGCAGCCATTCGCCGGACTCGTCCAGCAGTTCGGTGGGGAATGGGCCTTCGCCCACGCGGGTGACGTAGGCCTTGGAGACGCCGATTACGCGGGTGATCTTGGTGGGGCCCACGCCGGTGCCGGTGCAGGCGCCGCCGGCGGTCGGGTTGGAAGAGGTGACGAACGGGTAGGTGCCGTGGTCCACGTCAAGCATGGTGGCCTGAGCGCCTTCAAACAGTACGGTCTTGCCTTCGTCAAGCGCCTTGTTGAGAATCAGGCCGGTGTTGGCCACGTACGGCTTGAGGCGTTCGCCGAGCTTCAGCAGCTCCTCGGTGGTCTGGTCCACGTCGATCGGACGACGGTTGTAGAGCTTGACCAGCATCTGGTTCTTCTGGTGCAGGCTGGCCTCCACCTTGTCGTGCAGATGGTCGGCGTTGAACAGGTCATGCACGCGGATGCCGACACGGTTGATCTTGTCCGCGTAGGCCGGGCCGATGCCACGGCCGGTGGTGCCGATCTTGTGCTTGCCAAGGAAGCGTTCAGTCACCTTGTCGAGTGTGCGGTGGTAGGGCGCGATGATGTGCGCGGCCTCGCTCACCTTGAGGTGGGAGCAATCGATGCCGCGGGATTCCAGGCCGTCAATCTCCTCGAAGAGCACTTCCGGGTCCACGACCACGCCGTTGCCGATCACCGGGGTGAGGTTCGGGTTGATGATGCCGGAGGGCAGCAGGTGCAGGGCGTACGACTCGTCGCCGACCACCACGCTATGGCCCGCGTTGTTGCCGCCGTTGAAGCGCGCGACGTAATCGACCTTGGTGCCGATCAGATCGGTAGCCTTGCCTTTACCCTCGTCGCCCCACTGAGCACCGATAAGAACAATTCCAGGCATGATGCACCTCCGCATTCGCACGATTCCGCCGGAAACAGACTACCTTACACCCTCTACCCTGCGAAGTTTCGTCTCACGCAGGGCGAGGCTGGGGGTGCGACGACCCGGAATGGGTGACGAATTTCTACTCGTACGAGGCGGCGCTGTGACCAATCGCACAGCGCACAGGTTGAAGAACGGGGCCTAGCGGGCATGCCTCGCGCGATAATGAAGCCATGACGATCGCAACACCGGAACGCTATGCCGAAATGCTCGATGCCGCCCGCCGAGGCGGTTACGCCTATCCAGCCATCAACGTAACCAGCTCACAGACGCTGAATGCCGCATTGAAGGGCTTCGCAGACGCCGAGTCCGACGGCATCATCCAGATTTCCGTGGGAGGCGCGGCTTACGTCTCCGGCATAGGGGTCAATGATCGCGTTACCGGCTCGCTGGCACTGGCGGCTTTCGCACATGAAGTGGCTGCGAAATACCCGAACATCACCATCGCCCTGCACACCGACCACTGCGCCAAGCAGTATCTGGATGAGTGGGTGCGTCCTCTGCTCGCGCATGAGGCCGATCAGGTGGCACGAGGCCAGGAGCCTACATTCCAGTCGCATATGTGGGATGGCTCCACCGTGCCGCTCAAGGAAAATCTGGACATCGCCGAGGAACTGCTCGACAAGTCGCAGAAGGCGCACACCGTGCTCGAAATCGAAATCGGCGCGGTCGGCGGTGAGGAAGACGGTCACTCCGCCGAAATCAATGAAAAGCTGTATTCCACTCCGGAAGATGGCCTCGAAGTCGCCCGCCGACTGGGTTTGGGCGAACGTGGCCGGTACATGGCCGCTTTCACATTCGGCAATGTGCATGGTGCCTACAAGCCCGGCGTGGTCAAGCTGCGTCCGTCGCTACTCGGCGACATTCAGGCGCGTGTGGCGCGCGCGGTGGCCGAAGGCGAGTTGCCTAGCGCGGCCGGCATAGTCGATTTCCCCAACGGCAAGCCGTTTGAGCTGGTGTTCCACGGCGGCTCCGGTTCACGCCCGGAAGAAATCGCCGAAGCTGTAAGCTACGGCGTGATCAAGATGAACATCGACACCGATACCCAGTACGCCTTCACCCGTCCAATCGCCGACCACGTGTTCGAGAACTACGACAAGGTGCTGAAGATCGACGGCGAAGTGGGCGAGAAGAAGTTCTACGATCCGCGTTCTTGGGGCCGTAAGGCTGAGGATTCCATGTCCGCCCGCGTGGTCGAGGCTTGCCGGCAGCTGGGTTCCGCGGGCAAAGCGCTCAAATAGCGCGTAGTTTTGCGATCGTGCGCGACACTTTCCCGGAAATAATGAAAATCATTGAAAATCAATGGAGCGGACAACGGGAGTCGAACCCGCCTCTAAAGCTTGGGAAGCTTTCATTCTACCGATGAACTATGTCCGCATGCCTTACGGCTGCTGCACCTCACGTGACGAGCATGCTCAGCCAAACGAGGTACGAGTAGTTATCCTAGCACGTCACCTGCCGACGCGCGTGGAGTAGGTGGGCGGAGCGATCGGCGTGCCGTTCATTTCGTTGGCCATCTGCATGAGGCGCGCGATGCGCTCATCGGTCGGCGGGTGCGTGGAGAACAAGCGCGAGAAGCCGACCGCGGAGAACGGGTTGGCGATCATCATTGCGGAGACGGACTGGGTGCCGGCGGTTTTGCGCATCGGCGCGGTCTGTGCGCCGTAGGAAATCTTGTTCAGTGCGGAAGCCAGGGCCTCGGGATCGCCGGTGAGCAAGCTGCCGTCTTCATCGGCGTCGTATTCGCGGGTGCGGGAGATGGCCATCTGGATCAAAGACGCGGCGATCGGCGCGAGAATCACGCTCAGCAATGCGCCGATCAGGCCGAGGCCACCGGAACTATCGCGGTCGTCTCGCGAGCCGCCACCGAAATACATCAGCGAATAGCCCAGATAGGAGATGACAGTGGCCATGGCAGAGGCGATGGCGGAAGTCAGGATGTCGTGGTTGTACACGTGCATAAGTTCGTGGCCCAGCACACCACGCAGTTCACGGGCGTTGAGAATCTGCAGGATGCCTTGGGTGCAGCAGACGGCCGCGTGCCGTTCGTTGCGTCCGGTGGCGAAGGCGTTCGGGCTCATGGTGGGGGCGATGTAGATGCGAGGCATCGGCTTGCCGGCCTTGGCGCTCAGTTCACGCACGATCTGGTAGATTTCCGGGGCTTCCTGTTCGCTGACTTCCCGCGCGCCCATGGAGGCGATGGCGAGTTTGTCGGAGAACCAGTAGGTGCCGAACGTGGTAATCAGGCCGATGACGATATAGATGCTCAGGGTTTGCCGACTGCCGCCCGTGGCCCACCAAATCAGCATGATGATGGCCCACATCAGGGCAAACAGCAGCGTTGTTTTCAGGCCGTTGAAATGGCCGTGCACCCGTACTTTGGCATCCATAATGCACACACTAAAATCGCAGGCTGAATGATTGCTGGATATGCGCCGCGAGAAATGTCCCATATTCGCCCGGCCCGTCCGGCCCCGAGCCCGGCCGCGTCCGCACGGGGCGCGGCCGGGTGGACGAATGCCGGACGAATGCCGGACGAATGCCGGACGGGCGTGGGCGGGCCGTCAGGCGTGGGCGAGCTCGCGCATCTGGTCGGGCTCGATGACCTTCTTGTGCTCGCGGCCTTCCTTGGCGCCCTCGGCGCGCTCGAAGGCGTCGACCTTCTTCCAGCCGGCGAAGTCGATCGGGCGAATGCCGCGCTCGGCCAGCAGTCGGTCGATGGATTCGGGGGCGCGGTCGGCTGCCACGCGGCCACCTTCAGCGGCCTTGGCCAGATCCTCGAGCATGTTGGTCACGATGGCGAGCGCATCGGACTTGGTGGAGCCGATCAGGCCCACCGGTCCGCGCTTGGCCCAACCGGTGGCGTACAGGCGGTCGCGCACTTTGCCGCCGTCGGCCTCGGTGGTGATGCGGCCGTCGCCGTTGGCGTTGGCCAGGTGGGCGCCGTGCTCGTCGTAGGTGATGCCGGGGGCTTCGGCGGGCTTGTAGCCGATGGCGTGGTAGACGGCCTCGACCGGGTAGTCGGTGAACTCGCCGGTGCGGTGCATCTTGCCGTCGGCACCGGTTTCGGTGCGCTCCACGCGGATGGCCTTGACCTTGCCGTCCTCGCCGAGGATCTCGGTGGGGGCGGAGTTGAAGTGCACGTAGTACTTGCGGTCGGCCGGGTTGCCTTCGAAGTCGACGTCGCCGTCATCTTCCATGTCTTCGGCCATCTCGCGGATGGCGAACAGCTCTTCGACCATCTGGCGGGTGAGCTTGTCCTTGCCGGCCACCTCGATGGTCTCGTCGTCCAGATCGAAGTCGTCTTCGTTGATGATGAGCTGCACGCCGGGCAGCTTCTCCATCTCGCGCAGTTCCTGCACGCTGAACTTGGCCTGGGCCACGCCACGGCGGATGAACAGGTGGAGCACCTTGGCCTTGTTCTGGCCGATGCCCTCGTACACGTTGTCCGGAATGTCGGTCTTGGCCTTGAGGTCGTCGGCGTTGCGCATGAGTTCGCGGGCCACGTCCATGGCCACGTTGCCGCCGCCGATTACGGCGACGTTCTCGGCCGTGAGCGGCCATTCTCGGGCACCGGTGGGGTAGCCGTCATACCATTCGACGAACTTGGCGGCACCGTACACGCCTTCAAGGTCGGCACCGGGCAGGTTCAGCGGCTTGTCCTTGACCGCGCCGGTGGCGAACAGCACGGCGTCGTAACGGGCCAGCAGGTCGTCAAGGGTCACGTCCTTGCCGAATTCCACGTCGCAGTAGAGGTGGATGTTCGGGTTGTCGAGCGTCTTCTCAAGCGCGGAGGCGATGAACTTGATGGACGGGTGGTCCGGGGCCACACCGTAACGCACCAGGCCGAACGGCACGGGCAGCTTCTCGAACAGGTCGATGCGCGCTTCGGTGCCGAGGCCAAGTTCTTCGCCCAGCTTCTTGAGCTGGCGCAGGAAGATATCGGATGAGTAGACGCCGGCCGGGCCAGCGCCAATTACAGCAATGCGGAGTTCAGTATTCACGGATTCAGTCACGCGCTCTAGCCTAACGCAAAGCCTTCCGTTGCGACAGAGGGAGAGTGGTGGGAATTCTGTGTATTAGGCCATAGTTTGTGCGTTTGGGAAACCTACGAGCACTGCTAATGTCAGATTATGGGTTTTCCTAATGTAGGATTATGGGTTTCTCTAATGTAAGATTATGGTAATCAGTAATGTCGGATTATGGGAAAGAGGCATCGATGATTCCACGCGCGCTCGGGAAACAGGCCAAACAACTTGCGCAATGGTTTCCCGTGGTCTCTATTACCGGGCCTCGGCAAAGCGGCAAATCCACGCTGGCAAAAGCCATGTTCCCTGATTATGACTACGTGAATCTGGAAAATCCTGAGACACGCAAAGCCGCCATTGACGACCCGGTGGGATTCATTCGGCAGCGTCCTTCCAAGCTCATAGTGGATGAAGCTCAATATGCTCCTGATTTGTTCTCCATGATTCAAGTGGCTTCCGACGAACGTAGCGAACAAGGACAATATGTCCTCTCTGGTTCTCAAAATTTCCTACTACTCAAGCGTATTCAACAATCACTGGCAGGCCGAGTCGGTTTGGTCAAGTTATTGCCGTTCTCATTCCAAGAAGCATGCAAGGCGGATCAGGCCCTTACTCCGGATACGTTTATGCTGCAAGGCGGTTATCCACGCATTTACGACACGAGAATGCCGCTCAATCTGTTCTTCTCGAACTACATCGACACTTATATCGAACGTGATGTTTCCGAATATCTTGATGTACGCAATTTGGCTGACTTCCGCCGATTCTTGACTCTTTGCGCACTCAGTTCCGGAGCACTCATAAACTACACCAACATCGCCAATGAACTTGGTGTAAGTCCGCGAACCGTAAAGGCATGGATGTCGATTCTGGAATCAAGTTACATCGCATTCCATCTCATACCGTTCTACACGAACGCACGCAAACAGGTGGTCAAAACGCCGAAACTCTATTTTTATGACACTGGCTTGCTGTGCCATCTCTTGGGCATTCGGACGGTCGAAGCACTGGTTGCGCACCCCAAGTTCGGCGATATATTTGAAAACCTCATCATTGCGGAAACCATGAAACAGCATTTGAACGCCAATCAGGAGCCACAATTATTCTTCTACCGCGATGCCAGCAAGGTCGAGGTGGATTTGTTGGATTTCACCGATCCTAACAACCGTATGCTCATAGAAATCAAATCCGGACAAACCTATCATGACCGATTCGCTCGGCACCTCACTTTAATTGGCAATGTTCTCGGTATACCGTGTGAGCAACAGTACGTAACCAGTCGGGTTGAACATAGTTATGTCTCACAAGGAATCCGCGTCACTTCCGCCCTCGATTGGCTGGAAGGCCGACGGTAAAGAGCCGCCGCAGAACAATAACAATACTGCACAACCGGCGAATCCCTTGATGACACTGAAGACGTCACCTCCAACGGCTCTTTACGACCTCGATTGCATTCATTAGGTCATTTCTTCGTTCATTAGGTCGGAGGGTGCTGAAGCCATCCCTTGGAACGGCGGGGTTTCAAGGGCCGCTCCGACCAAGGACCGACCTAATAAACGTCAAATCGACCTAATGAATAACTCCGATGCTATTGCTGCTTTCGTGGGTGGGATTTCCGTTTCCGCCACGTCACCAACCGTATCGCCCCGATTATGTTTCGATGCGGTGGACTCGACATACGACCATCCCGGTCAGTCAACTGACCTACAAAAACAGCAGAAGCCTCATATTCTTAATCAGTCCCGATCAATTAGGGCAGTGAGGGCCCAGAGGATGCTCACCACGTCGATGGCCTCCTGGAGGAAGGCACCGACGACGACCGGGATAAGGTTGAACGCGGCGGCAATCATGCCGATGGTGGCAAGCACAAGGCCCGCGATTACGGCTTGAAGCATCACGCGCTTGGTGCGGCGTGCAATGGCGATGGCGCGCGGCACGGCGGCGATATTGTCATTCATAATGACCACCTGAGCGCTTTCGGAAGCGGCGGTGGACGTGCCATCGGTCATGGCCACGCCGATATCGGCAACAGCGAGCACCGGGGCATCATTCACACCGTCACCAACCATCATCGTGACGGTTTTGCCGGCTCCTGTAGCGGCCCTGACTGCGGCTACCTTATCCTCCGGGAACAGTTCGGCGTGAACCTCGTCAATGCCGACTTCGCTGGCAATGATATTGGCGGAAGCCCGCTTGTCACCGGTAAGCATGGCGAGCTCGGTGACGCCCAACTCATGCAGTTTGGCGAGCACTGCCTTGGCGTTGGCACGCGGCACATCGCGCAGCACAATGCGCGCGATCAGCCGGCCGTCAACGGACACGTAGGACGCCATCTCATCCGGCTGCAGCAGGCCAAAGCGAGTGCGCAGGTCATCTTTTTGCTGAGCTCCCCCTCTTAGGGGGAGCTGGCCGCTTCGCGGGCTGAGGGGGGCAGCCTCGCCGACCGCCAGGAATCCATCCTCCCCGGCGGCCGCGAAAGACAGCCGGCCAACGCGCACCGCATGTCCGTTCACCTCGCCGGAAACGCCTTTGCCGGCATCTTCATTGATATTCTTGATGACCGGATACTCCCGTCCATGGCCGGGCCAGCTGGCCTCCGGCTCGGGGCAGAGCCGCTGACCATCCTCGAACCGCTGGCGCAATCGGGCCATCGCCTCCGTTCCGGCCTTGGCGATGCCTTTGGACAGGATGTGCACCGAGTAGCTTTCCACCACGCCGGCCATCATCAGCACATGGTCTTCGTTGAGACGGGTTGCAGCGCCGGGCAACATCTCGACGCGCACCACCTGCGGCTGCTTGACGGTGAGCGTACCGGTTTTGTCGAAGAACACCTGCGTGACGCGGCCAAGGTTTTCCAGCACGTCCTGTGCTTTGATAAGCACGCCGGCTGCGGCGAGGCGTCCGGTTCCGGCGATGTATGCCACCGGTGCGGCGATGAGCAGCGGGCAGGGCGTGGCCAGCACCAGCACCTGGGCGAATCGCGTCGGTACCCCGGACACCGCCCATGCGACGCCGGCAATCACCAACGAAAGCACGGTAAAGGGCACGGCCAAGCGGTCAGCGGTTTTTACCACGGCCGGGCGCGACTCCTGCGCGGAGGCCACGAGCTCGAGGATGCGCTGGTACTGCGAATCGGCGGCCACCTGGGTGGCACGCATGGTCAATGCAGTCGAGCCGTTCACCGCGCCGGACATCACGCGGGCGCCGGCGAACACTTCACGCGGCACCGGCTCACCGTTGATATTGCTCAGGTCGAGCGTGGCCGTGCCGGACAGCAGCTCACCGTCAACCGGCACAGTTTCGCCCGGCAGCACCATGAGTACATCGCCCAGCTGCACCTGCTCGACCGGCACCGTGTCGAAGCGGTGCGCGGCGGCCGCAGCCGACGCCAAGCCCACACGCCGGAAGCCATCGGACGAATCGCCCTTATCGGCAGCAAACCCACGCCCCACGCCAGGCAGGTTGACGACGTGCGCGGTCTGCGGCGCGGCTTCCATAAGCGCGGTCAGACTGCGCTCGGCCTTGGCTTGGGCGTATTCCTCAATGGCCTCGCCGGACGTGATCATCAGCGTCACCGCCCAACTTGCCCAGTATTCGGCGACGGCCACGGTGGAGAGGATCGCGACCACGGCCAGCACATCAACCCCGACCTGCCCGTGGCGCAAATCGTCAATCATGCCGCGCACAGTGTCAATCACGATAATCAGCACCGATGCGATAACCAGCCACTGGCCGAAGCCCGGATTGCCAAGTACCGGAATCGCCATCGCATTGCCCCACGGACGCCAATCGCCCAGTAAAGCCAGCGGAATTGCGGCGATGACGACGACCGGAAGCATCGGCACAAGCTTGCAGATGTCGAGAATTTTGGTGAAGAATCTGATGAGTGCGCCCATCATTGCTCCTTACGCTCGTATACGGAGTCGATTGCGGTACGGCAAGCGTGGCCCGCGCAATCGGCGCTGCGGTCACGCCTTGTTAACCCACCGGCGGCTTTGCCTGGGGCTTCGCTTTGCTCGGCTCCCGCGCGACCTTCCGATACACGGCGTAAAGAAATGTTCAGTTTTGTATTGAATTATGCGCTTTGTTCGGAGCACCGCCCGAACTCAGTGCTTGACCTACCCTATCAACGAGCGTTGCGCGACATGCCGGATATCGAAACTACGTTGGCGGCATGGGCGCAGGGCACAATAGCGCATACGAAAGGCCCGTGGCAGGAGTTTGCTCACTGCCACGGGCCTTTGCTTGTCTGACACGGTGTTCAGCGGTTACCGCTCAACACCGTGTGACGTTGTCGAGTCGGCTTTACCACAGGCCGAATGGGTCGGAGAAGCCGCCGCCGTCACCGGTGCCGCCATCGCTGTTGCCATTGCCGTTACCGTTACCGTAACCGTTCTGGCCATTGCCATTCTGGTTGTTCTGCTTATTCTGGCTGTTGCCGTTGGAATCGGAGCTGGACGAACCGTTCACCGACGACTCCTCCTGATCGAGCGTCACGTCCACATCCATGGTCTTGCCGTCGCGCACGATGGTCAGCGTCACCTTGTCTCCCAAAGCCGCGGCACGAACGTAACCAAGCAGCGAGTAGTTGTTGTTCACCGCGTTGCCGTTGAAGGCCACGATGGTGTCGCCCTCCTTGAGGCCGGCCTTGTCGGCCGGGCCGCCGGAGACGACCGCGCTGCCAGTGGCGCTGGACTTGGTGATGGTCGCGCCGCCGCGGGTCACGCCGTCGGCTTCAACCGTGTCGGACTTGATGACCACGCCGAGGGCAACGTGCTTGACCTTGCCGTCCTTGATGATTTCGTCGGCCACACGCTTGACGAGGTTGGACGGGATGGCGAAGCCGATGCCGATCGAACCGGCGGAGTCGGATGAGGCGGCGGTCGAGGCGATCGAGGAGTTGATGCCGATCACCTGGCCGGCCGCGTTGAAGGTCGGGCCGCCGGAGTTGCCGGGGTTGATGGCCGCGTCGATCTGGACGGCGTTGGTGACGATCTCGTTGTTGTTATCGTCGGTCACGGTCACCGGGCGGTTCAGGGCGGAGACGATGCCGGTGGTGGCGGTGTCGTCGTAGCCGAGCGGGTTGCCGATGGCCATCACGTTCTCGCCGACGGCGAGCTTGTCGGAATCGGCGAATTTCACGGCCTTGAGGTCGCTCGGCGGGTTGTCGAGCTTGATGACCGCAAGATCGGTGGTGATGTCGGTGCCGACGAGCGTGGCGGAATACATGTTGCCGTTGGCAAGCGTCACCTGAATCTGCTGGGCGCCGGAGATCACGTGGTTGTTGGTGATGATGTGGCCTTCGGTGTCGATGATGGCGCCGGAGCCCTTGGCGGTGCCGTTGCTCAACGCGGTCTGGATGGAGACCACGGAGCCGGAGACATCGCTGGCGACGGTCTGCCAGTCGGGGGCTTCGCCGCTCTTGGCGGTGGCGGACCCGGAGCCGGACTTATTCGAGCTGACGTTGGACAGCGAATTGCTGGTCGGCAAGGTGATCAGGCCGCTGGCGAGGGCGCCGTAACCGAGGCCCAGGCAGAGGGCCGCAGCCAGAACGGCGGCGACCACGGCGATGAGGATGTTGCTCGCCGTCTTGGACATGCCCTGCTTGGCGGGGCCGGGCTGACCGGGCTGACCGGGCTGTCCCGGCTGGGTCGGACCTTGACCGTTCGGCGTACCGGTACCGGGAACGCCGAAACCGAACAGACCGCCCTGCTGGGGCTGCTGGCCATTCTGGCCATTCTGACCGGACTGGCTGGCAAACGGGTTGCCGTTGTTCTGCTGCGGCTGCGTGGGCGGATTGAACGGATTGCCGTTACCCTGCGGCTGTGGGTTATTGGTGTAGTAGGGGTTGCGGTTGCCCTGCTGGCCCTGTGGGGTTTGCTGTGCAGGCTGGCCGAACGGGAATTGCTGCGTGGGCTGGGCATTGTTGCCGGCCTGGCCGCCCTGCTGGCCCTGTGCCTGAGTCGGGGTCGGCCCATAAGCGCCGTATTCCGGGGCCGGGCGGTACAGCGGAGTTGTGGCCGAGGTCTGGTCTGCGGCCGGCGCTGCCGGAGAAGCCGGCGAGGAGGAGACCACCGTGCTCTCGCCCTTGGCGGAGGCGTAGTCCGGGATGGGCTCGGTGGCGGCTTGCGTAGGCTGCTGATCGGCAGCGAGGGCGGCCGAGGAAACCGGGGCTTGCTGCTCGCTGGAATCGCTGGCGTTGCCGGCATCAACCGAGTCGCCACCCACAAACGGGTTCTTCGGCTCGGCGTTGCCGGTATCGGCAGTACTATTGGGGTTTTCGTTATTCCGCGGGGTCTGGTCGACGCCCTGCGGGTTAAATTCGTCAGCCATTGCTGCTCCTTTTCCTAAATTCCTATCACGTCTGTTCGGCGGCTATTCGGGCACTTGCCCATTGCCACTTCTCGTGTGCTACCTCAGTAGTAAAGGCAGTCAATCTGGAGGTTTTCTGAACGTTGATTGAAAGTCTATGCGTAATCATCGCAGAGTCTTATGGGCATCTCGGCTTCGAGGGGCTGATTTCCTGTTTCGGGAACATCTACTTGCACTTCAAGGGGCTGTTCGCGCGGTCAATTCCGAGTATCAAGGGCCCTCATTTAACGCCATTCCGCCATTTTTGCAGCCGGCCTACTTGACCGGGAGCCCCTTGAAGCGGAAGTAGACGTTCGGGAGCGGCGAAATCCGCCCCTCGAAACCGAGTTCTTCACAATTTCCGGCCCTTTTCTGGCCCTTCTGCCTAAAGTGAACATATGACGATCAGCCTTCTTGAACATCCGTTGGGCGCACAGCCCGGACAGCCCGGCGACCGCAGCGCCTTCCATTTCGAAACGATCACCCGCCTGCCATCCACGGCCAGCGGGCTTGGGCGAGACGGTGCCCGATACGGCCGCACCGGCATCATTCACACGCCCCACGGCGATATTCGCACGCCTGCCTTCGTGCCGGTGGGCACGCAAGCCGCGATGAAGGCCGTGTTGCCCGAGCAGATGAAGGATCTAGGCGCACAGTGCCTGCTGGCCAACGCCTTCCACCTGTTCGAGCGCCCGGGCGAGGACGTGCTGGACGCGGCCGGCGGCTTGGCGCGTTTCATGAACTGGGATGGGCCCACGTTCACCGATTCCGGCGGTTTCCAAGTGATGTCGCTGGGCGTCGGCTTCAAGAAGACGCTGGCGATGGACGTGACCGGCATGAAGTCGGACGACATCATCGCCAAGGGCAAGGAGCGCATGGCCTGGGTGGATGAGGACGGCGTGACGTTCAAGTCGCCTTTGAATGGTGACGCACATCGTTTCTCCGCTGAGATTTCGATGGGCATCCAGCACAAAATCGGCGCAGACATCATGTTCGCGTTCGACGAACTCACCACGCTGATGAACACCCGCTCCTACCAGGAGGACTCGGTGGAGCGCACCTTCCGCTGGGCCCGCCGATGCGTGGACGAGCACCAGCGGCTGGCGGCCGATCGCGGCGGGGAGCCGTAGTAGTCGAAGGTG
>OASS01000133.1_pt1 | contig 50552 bp, 50 predicted proteins | sample 1475811 | NCBI WGS metagenome assembly OASS01 (sample SAMEA2579922, study PRJEB22360) | human gut metagenome | biome: human gut; feature: human-associated habitat; material: faeces | place: Denmark | collected 2008/2010 | reverse complement strand
CGTGAGCTTTCTTTGGGGGGCGGGGCCCTCCGTCGTCCCGCCGTAGACGCTGGTGGCGGTTGCCGTCATATTGGACTGGGGAATCAGCGTGTACGGATTCTCCACCACTGCAATTTCAAGGTCGTCGGACAGGCCCTCCCGGGTCTCCGCCATGATGCGCGCTGAACCGACAGAAACGCCTGTAATGGTTCCAAACTCATCCACCGTCGCCACATCCGGATCACTGGAGGTATATTTCACGACCTGATCAGAGGTGTCCACAGGCGCGAAACTGGTTTCCAGCTTCATGACATCCCCTGTGGGAAGGGAAGTGGTCTCAGCACTCAGCATAAGGGAATTGCCGGAAACCAGGGCGGGCGTCGTGTAGCCGGGGTCATCCAGCAGCACGCGCATCATCTCAACAAAACTGTTTTCCGCATAGCCGATCCTCCAGATGCGGTCATCCTCACTTTTGGCCTGAATGGTCAGATTCCCGGAGGAATCCGCGACCATCTTGTTATTGGTGTCCTTCTGCAGGGCACTGTACCAGACGCGCATGGTACCATCTCCGGCGGAACTGCCTGGCTCATAGTAAAAACTGGAGCGATAGATCTGGAAATCATCCCAACTGCCGTCTGGCCCGGGGGACAGCAGGGGCTTGGTGCCCACCTGCTCCCAGTTGACTCCATCCTTTGATGTGGTCAGGTGCAGGACAGAGCCATCCGGATTTCGGCCGGCAAAGCACTGGGAAATACAAACAAACTCCTTCAAATCTGGAACATACTGGACATCCTGATGCCAGGGGGCCAACTGCTGCCCATTCTCGTCAAGCCCCAGGAAGCCATTGACGCGGACTGGCTCACCCCAGGTGATCCCGTCGTCCGAATAACGCATTTCCACGAAGTTCGCCTGACCATTCTGATACCCCACGTCGCCGGTATTGTTGACCCACAGGATGAACACATCCCGGAAGTCATCGTAGACAATAGTGGGAGAGAGCATATCGTAGCGGTCTGGAGAAGCAATGGCGGTAATGAAGTCATCCTCTCCATCCGCAACCTGACGCTCCGCGTCGGAGGTGGGCTTCGACCATACGCGGGTCATCTCATCATAAGTCACGGGGACGCCCCAATGTACGCCGTCATAGGAAATCCGCAGCCGGACTTCGGCCCCAACGCCTCCGCCCTGGTCATCCGCCCAGTTCCAATAGGCCATCATGGCATCGTATTCCGCGTTATAGACCATATCAGCGTCGCAGTTGTGGTAGCGGGTGCTGGGCGGCTGCGGCTCAATGGGATTGGAAAGCCCCTCCGGTTCTACCCAATGCACTCCGTCGCTGGAGGCAACGATGGACGGGTTTTCGTAGATGGAGATCCGCATCACGTTGGGCGTATAAACGGCCCAATAGCGATAGCCGTTCCACGGTTCTTCCAGGACAACTACGTCCGGGTGAGTCACCTGGTCATCGGCATGCGCACTGTCGCTGTAATAGGCGGGAAAATCCTGATATCCGGGGGCCTTGTTCAATGCGGACTCGCTGGAGTCTGCCGCAAGCGCCGCGGTTGGAAATAACTGGGCCGTCACGAGTAGGCCCGTTAGAAGCGAAACAGCTTTCCTTCGATTTCTCATATCCCTTCTATTCCTCCTTTGTAGTCCGTCCTTATCCTGTTAACGACGCCTGATCCGGCAGTTTCATATTTGGAGCTATCCTCTCCCCTCTGTTTTCAAATCGTTTCTCTCAGACAAGGCAAACGATCCTTGTAAGAAAAATTTACAGGGATATGTAGGCGTCCAGGCCCTTGGGCTGGTCGGGGTTTCCGCCTAGGGCAATTGCTTTCAGCAGAGCTGTCATTTGCGCGACATAGATGAACAGAATGCCCCATGCGGCGAACTCGCCGACTTCCGGAATCTGAATATGGGCTGCCGCGTCGTACCTATTTTCTGTGCAGTGGGAAATCGTGACCACAGGGCCGCCGCGCTGAATCACATCTTTCATCATAGCGCTTTGGAGCTTTTCTTCACCGGGCCGCAGCAACGCGAGAGTCAGAGTCCGTTTTCCACTGACCACGATAGGCCCGTGACGGTAATCCAGCAGATGGAAATAGCGGCCTGTCAGCATGGAGATCTCGGTAAAGGCGAGGGCGCCCTCCTCCGCGATGCCGCAAATGGGGCCGTCCGCCAGCACCACCACATTGTCCCAATCAAGGTTTGCGATCTCGGCCAGCACCGGCCGGTACTTCAGCTGAAACGAGGTGCTCTCCCGCATGGCTGCCAGGACACTCTCTCGGAGGCGGTCATCCCTTGCGTATTCCGCCGCCAGAAGCAGTGTGGAGGCATACAGGTTCGTGACAGTTCGGGTCTGGCAGACACTGTCATCATGGCACCAGTTCAGCGTCAGGTTCAGGTCGCACAAGGGCATCAGATCATTCCCATCCTCCGTTGTGATGGACACCGCTGGACATCCGTGAGCCTCTTTGATGTGCTTCAGGGCCCATACCATTTCAGAGGTCTTTCCGGACCGTGAAAGCAGGAGCACGATGCTGCCCTTCACCGTCTCATACCAGAACAGAGGGTCCACAATGTAGTCGCCGGCGGCGATCGCATTTGCGCTGGTTCCCGGGAGCGACGCAAACAGAGATGCTGTGCTCTTCGCCAGCATATAGCTGGAGCCGCAGCCCAAAATGGTAAACTTCTTTTGCTGGTTTTCCTGGAAGAACTGCTCCAGATTTTTTTTGTTCTTCTCAAAGTATTGGCAGGTGTAGTTCAGGGACAGCGGGGTATCCAGAATCTCAGCTTCGGTCAAAAACATAACATCATTCTCCTTCGGACATTTAACTGGGTGATAAAGGGAACCGTTCCATGGCCAACATGAGCGCGCCCTCGGTCGCGGAGTATTTGGGTTCACAAAGTATGCAGTTCAGCTCTTCGGCCTTTTTACGGAGAGGGGCCAGGATGAATTCTCCGGCATGGAAGATACCGCCGGAGTAGGAAACGCTGATGGGCTCGGCGGAGAAACGAAGTTTTGCCTTGAGCGTGCGAATCATGAGCGCCAACTCAAGCGCAGCCGTTTCATACAGCGCGGCAGCGGCTGTGTCGCCAGCCCGGGCGGCCTGTAGGACGTACCGCTGGAACCCCGCGACTTTTTCCCGATAGGGGGCAAAGTCCCGGACAATCCGATCAATAAACTGGTAGTCCTCCGTCAGGCCAAACTCCCCGTGGACTAGATCATAGAGCGGACCCCTCGGCAACCGGCCATCGGCCTCTTTGGAAAACAGACTCATTCCCTGCCGACCAATCCAGTAGCAGGAGCCCTCATCCCCAAAAAACTCCACCCACCCCCCGCAGCGGGCAAATTCTTTGTCACACCCGCGTCCAAATGCGATAGAACCTGTGCCGGAAACAATATGGATTCCCTCCCCACAGGCGAGGGATCCAGCCCAGCCAACTTCACCGTCATTCACAACATACACTGGGACTGGAGTCAGAGCATCTGTCAGCAGGCGAACGATCTCCCGGTCATTTGCTGGGTTTTCGCCATAACAGGGCATACCCACGCAACACCCGGCACAATCCTGTGGGCTTACCCCGCCCCCGGAGAGGGCCTCCCGTACCACCTTCGTGATCAGGGCAACGGATTCCGGAATACCGATGGACTGATAGGAACAGGTCGGGTAGGTCATGGTTTGGATCGGAACACTGTCAGCGGTGGAGATCGCGACGGCGGTTTTTGTGCCTCCGCCGTCTACCCCGACATACCATTGCTTCATATTGGCTCCTCCATGTGGTACTTTTAACTGTAATAACGCGTGCGGATCGGCTACTTCTGTATATACTGTATAGTTTTTTGCTAATTTTGTCTATGGTTTTGGGTAAAATAGGCCAACTACCCTCAGTTGTATGCATTTTGAATCGATACAACTGACCTGAGTTGTATCTCTTTTTTTAACAGGGAAATATTTCCTTGTAAATTCACTCCCCATATGATAAAATAATTGGCAAAATAGTAATAGTCTCTAAAAATACTTGTAAGGATCTATGGGTTGATTGGCTATCTGAAGTGACGTGAAGCAGCGGCAAGCGGGGGGTGCGGTATGGCTCAAAGGCCGGTCTATATAGACGTTTACACGGAGATGCTTCGTGATATACAGACGGGGCTCTATCCGGAAAATTCACTGTTCCCCCCCGAAGAAAAGTTGTGCCGGAAGTATAACGCAAGCCGTAGCACTCTCCGGCGTGCACTCAACATGCTGAAAGAAACCGGTGTACTTTACTCGGTCCAGGGTAATGGAACCTATATTAAGCCGTTCGTATTTACCCAGCCCCTATCTGATTTCTACTCGTTTACTGATACGCTTAAAAGCAGCAATATTCTAATTCAGAATTCTGTCATTCACTATGATCTGGTCAAAGCCGATAAGTCTTTGGCGATTGAAACCGGGTATCAGGAGGGAACGGTGTTCCATAAACTGCTCCGGCTCCGCTCGGCCAGGACGTATCCTCTGATGCTGGAAACCACCTTTCTCCCCCAAAGCCGTTTCTTGACGCTGGACACGGAGGCGCTCTCCTGCGGCTCTCTATATGAGTTTTTGCGAGAACAGTATAACTTCCATGCAGATCGGGCCACGGAAAAATTCCGGCCTGTTATGCCGCGCTCAGAAGAAAGGACGCTGTTGCATATCTCATCCAATGTTCCGTGTACTCTTTTGGAGCGATACAGCTATGAGGGCAATGTCCTGATTGAATATACAAAATCCATTGTCCGCGGCGATAAATATGCGTTTCGGATTGAGTTGGCAAACAACTCGGTGATTCCTCTCCCGGAACAAAGGGAGCGATGAGTACATATTGCGGTTCAGATATCTTTATCCTCACAGTTTTTTTGATATCTGTGGTGAGATGGAAAACCAGCCATATGAGTCTGTAGAGGGGAGGACGTGCTGTCCTCCGCATCCAGCCACCGGCGGCAAGAGCCGGGGCCGACCATAGTTCCGCCTATGCTCGGCCGGTATAAAATAAAACTGCGCCCCATGCCATTCCATTTTCGGACGGCATGGGGCGTGTTTTTTTGTGCGGGAATCACTTTTTGTCGGATAACTTCTAAATTAGATCCAGGAGGTTGGTTTTTCTGCTGGCTTATGCGGCGCAGTCATAGCACGGTGCGTAGATACTTTTCAAAGAGACGGTCAACGGCCACGAAAGCTGAAAGATACAGGAGACTTTGGACATGGCCGGTGAGCTCCGCTGCAAGGCCATCTGTTATAAGACTGCCCTGCCTTTGATCCGGGGGGGCTCAGCCACAGCCGGGCCGATGTGCGCCGAACGGTGTCCGAGGGACTACGTGTGTGAACCAGTCGTCCCTAATTTCAAGGCGCATCCCGTAGTGGGCCACAAAGAGAACGGTGAGTCCATCTTCCGCTATATCTATACTGATATCCAGAAGGAACTGACAGTTAAGCTCCGGCAGAGTATTGAGGTGTATCAGAGTGTCGAGCTGACTGAGGAGAGTCGGATGGCACTGGGCCAGTGGCTGGAGCAATGGTTGAAAAACATAGCTCCTAACATTCGACCCTCTACCTTGAGACGATATGAAGGTACCGTGCGGAACCACATTGTCCCCTTTATGGGAGACAAGCCAATCACTCAGATAACCGGAAAAGACATTAAAAAGTTATATGATACGCTGGCTCGTCAGGGAAACCGAACCACAGGAGAGTGCTTGCCAGCAGTACTGTCCGTGGGATTCACTCCATGCTCCATGAAGCACTGGGGGAGGCAAAACAAATTTTAACGGATGAGCAGTTGGAACGATTTGTGGAGATTATCCGGGAGGATGCCGTCTGGTATGACTTCTTCTATACAGAACTGACAACCGGACTGCGGCGAGGTGAGATCTGCGGCCTCCAGTGGAGGGACTTTGATGCAGATGATGGAAGGCTCAAGATTTGCCGCGCTGTACATGAGGAGCGTGGCGGAAAACTGACTACTTGGGATACCAAGACATCAGCTGGTGCCAGAACGATCACCCTGCCGCCCAGTACTGTAGAATTGCTCCGGGAGAGGAAAAAGTCCGCTCTGACGGAATGGATCTTCCCCCATCCGTGGAAACCAGAACAGCCTACCCACCCGAGTACTGCCTATGATCGGCTGAAAGCCCTGTTAAAACGGGCGGAGCTGCCTGATATCCGGTTTCATGGTCTGCACCACACTTTTGCCACCCATGCGTTGGCATCTGGTGTAGATGTAAAGACTCTGTCTGGAATCCTGGGACATACCAGGTCGGCGTTCGCCCAAGACACCTACCCACACCACTACGGATATACAAAAGCGGGCGGCTGAGACCGTAGAGGAATTTCTTAAAAATATCTTTGAAGAGGAGTTGAAGCTATGGGAAGAAAGCGAAAAAACGGCGAAGGCACCGCCCAGCTGAGAAAGGACGGCCTTCCCAAGACGAAAAATGTGCTGGCCAAGACCAAAGGTGAGTGCGTGGATAAATTGAAAACACTGAAAGACACCATTGCACCTGCAAATCCGTCCAAGGTTCGGGCAGATATGCCATTTGGGGAGTGTCTGAACTATTGGTACGAAACCTACAGAAAACCATAAATCCGGCCCAGAACCCATCGAACCTACGAAGGGTATCTCCGGCTATACATCAAACCAAGGCTAGGCGATATTCCACTGAACAAACTAACAGAAAATGATAAGCAGCAAATTTGTGTGTGGATGAAGCCAGATGAGCATGCCAATGGAAAAGGTATTGCTGACAGCCAGATTCGATGTTGCCGCAGTCTATGCCGGCAGGCACTGGAGAAAGCAGTTGAGGAGCATTTGATCCTCTGCAACCCGGCCATTGGATGCAAGTGTCCGCCTGCAAAACGAGAAGAGATGAAAATTCCCTCAGGGGAAACTATGCAGAGAGTACTCATCCAGGCCAAAGAGGAAAATTACTATGAACTCTTCCCTCTGGAGTTTGCCACTGGCCTGCGACTGAGGGAACTGGCCGCCCTTCAGTGGGACGATTTGAACTTAACGACTGGAGAGCTGCGGATCGACAAGCAAGCTAGCATTGTCGGATCAGAGGTAGTCATCTGTGAACCCAAAACAAAAGCGGCGGTTCGTACCATGATCCTGCCGCCATCCGTCAGGCGAGTGCTGGCAGAGTATAAGACCAAGGTGGATTCACGATGGATGTTTCCATCCCCAAAGAAAGAAGACTTGCCCATGCGTCCATCCTCGCCCCATAAGCGCCTGCACAGAATTTTGGATTATGCGGGATGTGAACGGGTGAGATTTCATGGTCCGTGCCATACTTTTGCAACCAACGCCTAGGCCTACGGAATGGACATCAAGACCCTGCCGACAATTTTGTGTTATGTATCCAGCGCTACTACCCTGAACACATATTCCCACATAACCGACGAGATGCAGCAATTGGCGGCGGAAAAGATTGACCGTGATACCGCGAAAGCAGAGGTCAAACAACCAGAAGAGCGGAGAGAACATTCCATGACAAACTTCCAAGCAAGGAAACGATGGAGTCGCAAAGCAAGCTGAAATGTTGCAAAACCGGCCCGCCGATGGAAGGTGCCCATCCGGCGGGCTGATTTTTTCTGTCTATGGGCAAATTTGTGGTCAAGAAATATTCTCAGAAAATATAAGAGAAGATTTATGCTGAAAATGCGACTGTTTGAGAGATAGCGGCAACTTCCAACGAGATTAGTTGGGAGGCGCTAAACTGTATTGGCACAAACAAAAAAGACGGGCACTCCTGAAAGGGGGTACCCGTCAAGTAGTTAAAGCAGAAATCCGTCTGTGGTATTTCTGTGGTCAAACGAGAAAACGCCGCAGTTTTCACTGCGGCGTTTTCTATGAATGGTGGACCTAATCGGGATCGAACCGACGACCTTACGGATGCGAACCGTACGCTCTCCCAGCTGAGCTATAGGCCCATACAGAGTGCTCTCAGCAAAATGAAAGATTCTTGTCGTGGACACTCAGATATTATAGCATAATTTATCCGGTTGTAAAGACCTTTTTTGAAAAAAGTGAAAAGTGATATTGATAAATGGCGGGAAATGATGTATGATATCAAATACAGCCTTCCGACGGACGGCGCAGAGGCGTCCGGCCCGCGGCAAGGCCGCACTAGTCGGGGAGTTAGCGGTGCCCTGTACCTGCAACCCGCTACAGCAGGGATGAATCCCGGCCCCCGGAACTGCGTTGTGCTGTCTGCCCCAGGTAAGCAGCGATGATGGATCGGTCCCGCGCAAGGCCGCACCGTGAACCGTGTCAGGCGGGGAACCGAGCAGCACTAAGCGGACCGCGACCTGTGCCGCGGGGGTCCCGCTCCTGAGCCGGCTGCCTGGGTAACGGGTATAGCGCAGTCTCCAAAGGCCGGTGTGCGGTCTTGCCACGCGCCGGACGCGGCGGGAGAGGGGCGAAGCGACGCGGCTTTCCGCATCCTCCGCCCCTCTCCTTTTTGATTTGATTTGAGGTGACCGCCCTTGTATCAGGCCCTGTACCGCAAATGGCGGCCCCGCACCTTTGACGATGTGGTGGGCCAGTCCCATATCACCGACACGCTCAAGCGCCAGGTGGCCACCGGCCGGCTGAGCCACGCCTACCTGTTTACCGGCACCCGGGGAACGGGCAAGACCACCTGCGCCAAGATCCTGGCCCGGGCGGTGAACTGTGAACACCCGGTGGACGGCAATCCCTGCAACCAGTGTCCGTCCTGCCTGGGCATTGAGAGCGGCTCCATCCTGGATGTGCTGGAGCTGGACGCCGCCTCCAATAACGGCGTGGACCAGGTGCGCGCCCTGCGGGACGAGGCGGTATACACCCCGGCGGCAGTGCGCAAGCGGGTGTATATTGTGGATGAGGTGCACATGCTCTCCACTGCGGCCTTCAACGCGCTGCTGAAGATTTTGGAGGAGCCGCCGGAGCACCTTATGTTCATTTTGGCCACCACGGAGCTGCACAAGGTGCCGGCCACCATCAAGTCCCGGTGCCAGCAGTTCTCCTTCAAGCGGATTCTCCCCGGCGACATCGCTGCCCGGCTGGCCTATGTGGCCCGGGAGGAGGGCATTGAGCTGCGGGGGGAGGGGGCCAGCCTGCTGGCCAGGCTGGCCGACGGCGGCCTGCGGGACGCACTGTCCCTGCTGGACCAGTGCGCCGGTCCATCCGGCCCCATCGGGGAGCAGGAGGTGCTGGACGCCCTGGGGCTGGCGGGCAACCTGGAGACGGCGCGGCTCATGGAGCAGCTCGGCGGGGGAGACACCGCCGGGGCCCTGGAGACCCTGGCCCGGCTGTACGGCGCGGGGAAGGACGTGGGCTCTCTGCTGGGCGAGCTGTCCGCCCTGACCCGGGATCTGCTCATCCGAAAGACGGCCCCCCAGGGGGGCGCGGCCCTGCTCACCGGCGGCTATGACGAAAATACGATGCGCCGCCTGTCCAACCAGTTCCAGACGGCCCGGCTGGTACAGATGCTGGGCCTGCTTCAGACCACCATCGCAGATCTGTCCCGCAGCGGCAACCGCCGGACGGACACGGAGCTGTGCCTCATCCGCCTTTGCGACCCGGGCCTGGACGAGAGCACCGCGGCGCTGAATGCCCGGCTGGCCCGGGTGGAGGAGCTGCTGGCGGGGGGGATTCCGGCGGCCTGCGCGGTGCCGGGGCAGCCCATGAAGCAGCCCGCACCGGCGAAGCGGGAGCCGTCCGCCCCAAGGGTGGAGCCAGTCCCGGCAGAGCGCCCCCCGTGGGAGGAGGAGCGGCCCCCACTGCCTGATGAGCCGGGGGAGCGGGTAGACGTAGACGAGACGCCGGAGCCGTCTGCAGCTCCTGAGGACCGCCTGGTGGCCGGAGAGGCGCCCACCGGCGGAGAAGCCGGCCGGAGCGCCGCGGCCGACCTCTGGCCCGGCCTGGTGGCGGCGGTGCGGGGAAAATTTCCTGCGGTCTACCCCTTCCTGAGCAACCCGGCCATGGTGCAGGGGCGGCTGGAGGACGGGGTGCTCACGCTGTGGGTGAAGGACGAGTTTACCAAGAGCATGGTGGGCGGAGCCTCCATTCTGGAGGAGCTGGGGCGGCTGGCCTCGGCTCAGACCGGCGTCCCGGCGCGCTGCGCGGTCAAGGTGGGGAAGGCGCCCGCTGCCCCGGCCGCAGCGGCACCCGCCCAGGCGGCGGAGCACGACAAACTGGACGATCTGCTGGCGTTCAGCCGACAGTTTGACAACATCATCATTCAGGAATAAAAGGAGTTGCGACCGATGGCAAAGGGATTCAACAGCCGCGGAATGGGCGGCTTTGGCGGCGGCATGAATATGAACATGATGAAGCAGGTTCAGAAGATGCAGCAGGACATGATGAAAATGCAGCAGGAGCTGGAGACCAAGACCTACACGGCCGCCGCGGGCGGCGGCGTGGTCTCCGCCACGGTGACCGGCAAGCGGGAGCTGAAGGAGGTCGTCATTGCCCCCGAGGCGGTGGACCCGGAGGACGTGGAGATGCTTCAGGACATGATTGTGGCCGCGGTGAACGAGGCTTTGCGGGCAGCGGAGAGCGACTCCGCCTCCACCATGCAGCAGCTCACCGGAGGGCTCGGCCTGCCGTTCTGAGCCGGACACAGGGGGAGGGGGCAAGGACCCGCCCCTGAGACTGACGATAAACCCTCCTGCCGAAGGATTTGGAGGGGAAAGATAGTGTGAAAGGGAACCGTCAGGGTTCCCTTTCGCGTTGAATCAAACGACTTTTTATTATTTTCTCAGAATTATAGAAAGTCCGCCAGCTTGTCGAAACACCTTTTCGACAAGCTGGCAGCGGACCTTTGGTCCTGAAAGGGGGACAGCGCGTGGAACAGACGACACACAGACAGATGTCGGAGAGCTTTCGGCTGGGGGCGGTGCTGGCCCTGACCGGAGGCTTTCTGGATGCGTATACTTACCTTATCCGGGGTGGAGTGTTCGCCAACGCCCAGACCGGAAATATCGTGCTGCTGGGGGTACGGCTGATGGAGGGGGACTGGGGCGGCGCAGGCCACTATCTGGTACCCATTCTGGCCTTTGCCGCGGGGGTACTGGCGGCAGAGCTGATCCGCGGACGGTTCCGGGGGGCCCAGGCCCTCCACTGGCGGCAGATCACCGTGGCGGCGGAACTGCTCCTGCTGGCGGCGGTGGCCTTCCTGCCTGCGGCGCTGGACAACGCGGCCAATGTGCTGGTGGCCTTTGTCTGCGCGGTCCAGGTGGAGAGCTTCCGCAAGGTCAACGGCAACGCCTTTGCCACCACTATGTGCACCGGAAACCTGCGCAGCGGCACGGAGCGGCTGTACCTATGGGGGAAGACCGGCGAGCGGGACCACGGACACCGGGCGGCCCAGTACTACGGCATTATCGTGTTTTTCATTGTCGGAGCGGCACTGGGGGCCTGGTGCAGCGGCCGGTGGGGGCAGAGGGCGGTGCTGGGGGCCTGCGTGCTCCTTTGGGCGGCCTTTTTGCTTATGTTTCAGCGCAAACCCCTTGCGAGAACGGGCAAAGGGGTATAAAATAAGAACCACTTAACAATTTGAACCAAAATGGGAGGCACACAGAAATATGGGAGAGCGGTCCAAGGTTTACATGACGGACCTCCGGTGCGGGCCGGGGGTCAGCCTGCTGAACAAGCTGGAGAAGCTGATGCGCACGGCGGGCATCGGGGAGATCAACTTTGAGCGTAAGCTGGTGGCCATCAAGATGCACTTCGGCGAGCCGGGAAACCTGGCATTCCTGCGGCCCAATTACGCCAAGGTGGTGGCCGATGTGGTGAAGAGCCTAGGGGGCGTCCCCTTCCTCACCGACTGCAACACCCTCTATCCCGGCCGCCGGAAAAACGCCCTGGAGCACCTGGACGCGGCCTATGAGAACGGCTTCTCCCCGCTGTCCACCGGCTGCCAGGTGATCATCGGTGACGGCTTGCGGGGCAACGACGACGTGGAGGTGCCCGTGGAGGGGGCGGAGTACATCCAGACCGCCAAGATCGGAAAGGCCATCATGGAGGCCGATGTGATCATCTCCCTGTCCCACTTCAAGGGGCATGAGCAGACCGGCTTTGGCGGCGCCATCAAGAACTTGGGTATGGGCTGCGGTTCCCGCCGGGGCAAGATGGAGCAGCACGCCCAGGGCAAGCCGATGGTGGCGCCCCGCCGCTGTGTGGGCTGCCGCCGGTGCGCCACCCAGTGCGCCCACGGCGCCATCACCTTTGGGGAGGACCGCAAGGCGTCCATCGACTGGGACAAGTGCGTGGGCTGCGGCCGCTGTATTGCGGTGTGCAACACCGACGCCATCCGCCCCGGCAACGACGCGGCCATGGAGGAGCTGGGCTGCCGTATGGCGGAGTACGCCAAGGCGGTGGTGGACGGCCGTCCCCAGTTCCATATCAGCCTTGTCATCGACGTGTCCCCCTACTGCGACTGCCACGGGGAGAACGACCTGCCCATCGTGCCCGACGTGGGCATGTTCGCCTCCTTTGACCCGGTGGCGCTGGACCAGGCCTGCGCCGACGCCTGCGGGAAACAGCCCCCCATCCCCGGCTCCTACCTGGACGAGCAGATGCACAGGGAGGGCTTCTGCGACAAGCACGACCACTTCATCAACAGCATGCCGAACACCGACTGGCGGGTGTGCCTGGCCCACTGTGAGAAAATCGGCATCGGCACCCGCTCCTACGAGCTGGTAGAGGTAAAATAACTGCATGACGCGTAGAAAGGGAGTAATCTAATGGACGTGAAGAACATCCTGGCCCACTGCGACCACACTCTGCTCAAACAGGAGTCCACCTGGGCCCAGATCAAGGAGGTCTGCGACGACGGGCTGAAGTACGGCTGCGCCTCCGTGTGCATTCCCGCCTCCTTTGTGAAGCAGGCGGCGGACTACGTGGGCAACGAGCTGAAGATCTGCACCGTCATCGGTTTCCCCAACGGCTACTCCACCACCGCCGTCAAGGTCTTTGAGACCGAGGACGCCATCCGCAACGGCGCCGACGAGATCGACATGGTGATCAACATCGGCTGGGTGAAGGATCAGCGGTGGGATGAGGTGCTGGCCGAGATCAAGGCTATCAAAGCCTCCTGCCAGGGCCGCATCCTCAAGGTGATCGTGGAAACCTGCCTGCTCACCGAGGCGGAGAAGATCAAGCTGTGCGAGCTGGTGACCGAGTCCGGCGCGGACTACATCAAGACCTCCACCGGCTTCTCCACCGGCGGCGCCACCCGGGAGGATGTGGCCCTGTTCAAGGCCCACATCGGCCCCGGCGTGAAGATCAAGGCCGCGGGCGGCATCTCCAGCCTCCAGGACGCCGAGGACTTCATGGCCCTGGGCGCGGACCGCCTGGGTACGTCCCGGATCGTCAAGCTGGTGAAGGGCGAGCACGCCGAGGGATACTGAGCAGAACAGAACGGGGGACCGGCCCGCAGGGGCTGGCCTCCCGTTTTTGTTTCTCAAATTTTATAACAGGCGGCCGGTTTTCAACATGAAGTTCTGGCGTATCATCCATCCGGGGGAACGATGTCTCCACGCTACCCCAATATCCATCCGTAAGGTCAGTCAGGAGCCTGTGACGCAGTTAGGCCAGTTCCTGGACGAAGCATCCCAATAGTCCGGTGATCAAACAGAGCCTGCCCCCTTTTCAAACAGGGGGCAGGCTCCTTACATAGAGGGGCCAGGGACGATAAAATTTTAGAGAAAATTTCCTGTGGGGCCGACTAAGGGCTGGGTTTCCGCGTCTTATTAGGCAGAAAGGAGTGAGCAAAACACGTGCAGCTGCAATTCTCGCACCCTTCCATCTCCGACTCGGAATTTGTGGAACGGATTGAGCAGAAAAAGGCATCCTTTTACCGGGTGGCCTTTGGGTATACACGAAATGAGGACGACGCCCTGGAGGTGGTTCAGGAGGCCGTCTGCAAGGCGTACACCGCCAAGTGGAGGCTTCGGGACCCCGAACGCTTTTACCCCTGGTTTTACCGAATACTGACCAATACGGCGCTGTCCTTCCTCCGCCGGCGGCCGCCGCAGGGGGCTGTGCAGGAGGCGTGGGACGCGCTCCCGGCTGAGGACGGTGAGGAGCGGTGGGCAGACTCCCTCTGGCTGAGGGAGGAGCTGGGGCGGCTGGATGACCGAAGCCGAACCGTCATTCTCCTGAAATTTTACGAGGATATGACCTTCCGGGAGATCGCCCAGGTGCTCCGCAAGCCGGAGAGTACCGTGAAATCCGATTACTACCGGGGGATGAATCAATTGAAGGAAAGGACGACACAGATATGATACAGACATCCGAAGGAAACCTGCCGCAGGGGCTGGATGCCGCCATTCGCACCGGCCTGGAGCGTGGGCGGCACACGGTGGCCCGGCGGGCGCGGGTGCGGCGGGGGGCCGTCCGGTCGGCCTTGTGCCTGGCACTGGTGCTGGGCCTGTTTGCCGGAGGGGTGAACGCCTCGCCGGCCTTCGCGGCCGCCATGGAGGAGCTGCCGATTCTGGGCAGACTGGTGCAGGTGTTCCGGGTCAATGCGCCCAGCGTGGACGGCGGACAGACTGCCGCAGGCGGCCGGGCGGCCCTGACCATGGAGCGGGAGGGTGATACGGAGTGGCTGACCCTCCGCTACGAGCAGTCCAGCGCCGGGCGCTACCACGCCGAATTCGCCTCTTTTCCCAAGACGGTCACGCTAACCCTGCCCGGGACGGAGCGGGTGGAGATCCTGTCGGAGCTCTCCCGCGCCCAGGACACCAGCCAGTACATCAAGTCTGTTTACACCGCCGAGGGGTGGGTGGACCGCGCCGCCGTGGTCCAACTGGAGCTGGAGAGCGACGCAGATGTGCAGCTCCAGGAGTACCAGGAGCCGGGCAGTATTGTGATCCGCCTGACTCCCGCAGAGAACCGGCTGGACACCATCTACTCGCTGCGCACCCTGTCGGCGGACAGCCCGGAGGCCCTCAGGGCCATGGCCGCGCCGGAGGAGGGGGCGCGCCTGCTGCGGGACGACGCAGGTCGGCTTTTTGTGGAGCTGGGCCAGTATGACACCCGGGAGAAGGCCGAGCGGGCCGCCGGTGACCGGGGGGCGGCGGGCCTGATCGTGGAGCGGCGCACCGGCAACAACGTGCCGGTCTGCTATGAGACGGAGGAGGCTTACCAGAGTGCGGTTCTGCTGGACGGGTACAATGAGCTTCTTCAAACTACTGTGGAGGTGGAGCCTATCCTTGCTTTCCTGGAGGAACACCTGGCCGGCGCGTCCGCCGAGGTACAGGACACCATGCTCCGGGGCCTGACGGGCTTCCTGGACGGGAATGAAACGGGGCTGGACTGGGAGCGGATCGCGGCCTGCTATGCTATGGCGGGACAGACGCTGCCCGAAAAATTCCAATGAGAAAGGCGGAGGAACATGAGACAGAGATACCTGAGACTGATATCGGTGCTGCTCCTGCTGGCCATACTGACGGCCTGCGGCACGGACAGGGAGGGCGCTGCGGGCGGCACGGTGGAGGGAGTTGTGAACCGGAACGGCGACTTTTTGGTGCTCCTGACGGACGAGGGGGAGTACCAGACCTTTGAATTCGGAGCGGGAGTAGACACAGGCGCACTGGAGGAGGGAGACTGCATATCCGTCACCTATACCGGAGAGCTGGGCAAGGAGGACTCCACGCCAACGGCCGTAAGTATTTCCAAACAATAGGGGAGAGGGCCCCGCCGGCAGCCTGGACTGCCGGCGGGGCATCTGCTTACGTGCGGAACCAGGGTCTTTCTGTGCTATGCTTGAAAAGCAGGAAGGGGGCCGTATCATTCCCCTGAAAAGAAAAGGGGGACAGCGGTATTTTCTGGCAGCTGCACGGGAGACCTTCTCCACATAAAATTCACAATTATGTGCTATCATCCGTTTCAGGAGTGATTCACAGTGAAACGCATTTTGATTGTGGAGGACGAGCAGGACATCCAGGAGCTGCTGGAGGCGTACCTGGGCGACGCGGGCTATGAGACGGCAACGGCGTGGGACGGCATTGAGGCGGTGAGCCTCTTTCAGCAGGAGGCGTTCGACCTGGTCCTGCTGGACGTGATGCTGCCCAAGCTGGACGGCTTTGGGGTGTGCGAGCTCATCCGCCGCCAGTCCCGGGTGCCCATTGTCCTGCTCACCGCCCTGGACGGAGAGGCCGAGCAGCTCCGGGGCTTTGATCTGGAGATCGACGACTACATCACCAAGCCCTTCTCCATGCCCATCCTGCTGCGGAAGCTGGCGGCGGTGCTGCGGCGGGCGGGGGGCGACGCGCCCGGACGCTGCCTGCGCTACCGGGGGCTGACCCTGGACCCCGACGCGGTGGAGGTACGCCTGGACGGCCGGGTGCTGGAGCAGCTCACCGCCCGGGAGTTCGAGCTGCTGCGGGAGCTCCTGTCCAGCCCCGGGCGGGTGTTTACCCGGGAAATTCTGCTGGCCAAGCTGTGGGGCTACGACTTTTTCGGGGACGAGCGGGTGGTGGACAGCCACATCAAGAACCTCCGCAAAAAGCTGGGGGTGGACTACATTGAGACTGTGAGGGGGGTGGGCTACCGTGTGCCGAAGGAACATCTGTGAGAGCCTGACGGCCCGTATCTTCCTGCTCACCCTGCTGCTGCTGCTGGGGGCGGGGGGACTCACCTTCGGACTGATCGCCTGGGCCACCCCCATCACCTATGTGTCCGTGGTCGGCGACCGGCTCCAGGTGCAGGTGAGCGAGCTCACCGACCGGCTGGCCCTAACCAAGCTGGCCGACGCCGGGCCCATCCTGGATGTATTTGTCCGGGAGAGCGGAGCGGCGGTATCCCTGGCGAGCCCCGACGGGGAGAGTGTGGACACGGGTTCCCTCTATGTGTCCGTCACCACGGCCGTGCAGGAGTCTGATTCGGTGTCCACCTATACCTATGGCGCCGATGGCGGCCCGGCACAGAGGGAACGGGCCGGGCACTATGTGACCACGGCCCTCAGCGACGCCCTGATCGCGGAGGTGACCTTTGCCGACCGGGCGGAAACCTATCAACTGCTGGTTGTCCCTCCCATGCGCCTGGCCAACCAGGCGGTGGAGGCCCTCAACCGGGCGGCGCCCTGCCTGGCCCTGGCCCTGTTGGCCTTTTCCCTGCTGTGCGCGGTGGGGTACTCCCGCTATCTGGCCAGGCCAATCGTCCGCATCAGCTCCATCGCGGGGCGGATGGCGGAGCTGGACTTCCAGTGGAAGTGCGGCGAGACCCGGCGGGACGAGATCGGCGCTCTAGGCCGCAGCCTGGATGAGATGGCGGAGCGCCTCTCCGCCGCCCTGGCCGAGCTGGAGGAGGCCAACGCGGCCCTGCGGGGCGACATGGAGCGGGCCAGGGAGCTGGAGCGCCAGCGGCTGGCCTTCTTCTCCGCCGCCTCCCACGAGCTCAAGACCCCCGTCACCATCCTGAAGGGGCAGCTGAGCGGCATGCTGGACGGCGTGGGGGTGTACCGGGACCGGGAGAAGTATCTGGCCCGCTCCCTCCAGGTGGCGGGGCGGATGGAGGCGCTGGTGGGGGAGCTGCTGGCCGTGTCCCGCATGGAGTCGGACGGCGCCTCCCGCCGGGAGGCGGTGGAGCTGTCCGCCCTGACGGCGGAGAAGCTGGCCCAGGACGCCGAGCTGCTGGAGCAGCGGGGGATGACCGCGGTGGAGGCGCTGGAGCCGGGACTTCTGGTGGAGGGGGAGCGCGCCCTGCTGGGCCGTGCGGTGGAAAACCTGCTCTCCAACGCCGCCCTCTACTCGCCGGAGGGGGCGGAGATCCGGGTGACTGCGGCGGCCCGGGGGGCTTGGGCGGTGCTGACGGTGGAAAACACCGGGGCCCGCATCCCGGCCGAGGCCCTGCCCCACCTGTTTGAGGCCTTTTACCGGGCCGAGCCCTCCCGCAGCCGGGCCACCGGCGGCAGCGGCCTGGGGCTCTATCTGGTGCGCATGATCGTGGAGCGCCACGGCGGGACGTGCCGCATCGAGAACAGCGCCGACGGGGTGTGCTTCACCGCCCTCCTTCCGCGCCTCTCCACAGAAAACACATAAATTCTCCCTCTCTCCTCCACGGGGGGCCGGTATCCTTGGGACGAACCCAAACAAGAAAGGATGCCGAGCCATGCAAATTACCCTGCAAGAACTGAACATGACCTATCCCAACGGCAAGAAGGCCCTCCAGGGGGTGAGCGCCTCCCTGGACAGCCCCAGCCTGATCGGCCTGCTGGGCCCCAACGGCGCGGGCAAATCCACCCTGATGAAGCTGCTGGTGGCGGGCCTGCTGCCCACCGGCGGCGCCATACGGGCGGACGGCGAGCCTCTGACCAAATGCGAGCGGGCCTACAAGGCCCGCTTGGGCTATCTGCCTCAGGACTTCGGTCTGTTTGACGAGCTGACGGTGGAGCAGTTTCTGGACTACATGGGGGCGCTGAAGGGGCTGCGGAGCGGCCGGGAGAGCATTCGGGCGGTGATCGGGGCCGTCCATCTGGAGGAGAAGCGGCGGGCCAGAATCCGCACCCTCTCCGGCGGCCAGCGCCAGCGGGTGGGCATTGCCCAGGCCCTGCTGGGCGACCCGGCGTTTTTGATCTTTGACGAGCCCACAGTGGGCCTGGACCCGGAGGAGCGCATTCACTTCCGCAACCTGTTTTCCCGGCTGGCCCAGGACCGGCTGGTGCTCCTGTCCACCCACATCATCGAGGATGTGCAGTCGGTGTGCTCCCGCCTGCTGGTGCTCCACCAGGGGCGGCTGCGCTTCGACGGCACGCCGGAGGAGCTTATCCGGGCGGCAGAGGGCCACGTGGGCACCTTTGAGGCGCGGGCGGGGGGGCGGGAGGACGGCCTGCACATCACCGCCCGGGTGAACACCGCCCGGGGCGTGGCCTGTCGGGCGGTGGCGGAGACGCTGCCCCCCTATGTCCGGCCCGCCGAGCCCACCCTGGAGGACGCCTACCTCTATCTCATCTCCGGGGAGGGCGAGGCATGAACGTCTGGATTCTCTCGGTGCGGGAGCTGACGCGGCTGCTGCGGGGCCGGCTCACCTGGCTGGCCGCCGCCCTCACCGTCCTGTCCCCCCTGGCGGGGCTGACGGTGTACCGGTCCGCCTCGGCCGACACGATGCAGTCCCTCTATGTGGCCAATCCCGCCCTGGCCGGGGGCGTGCTGGGCGGGCTGCTCTTTGCCCTGCTTACCCTCTGCGACTGCGCCCGTACCTCCCGCTGCCGGGTGGAGGCGCTCTGCGACGCGGCGGTGTCCCCTCTGACCGCTGCCCTGGCAAGGCTGATGGCCCTGCTGGGGACGGCGGCGCTGACCCTGGCCCTCACCCTTCTGGCCTGGCTTCCCTGGACGGCCCATACCGTGGGCGCCGTCTTTGACGGCGGGGATTATCTGCTGGCCTACCTCATTCTCATGGGCCTGGCCCTCCCCCTGTGTATCCTGCTGGCCGGGGCGGCGTGGCAGTTCACCCGCCGCTTTGACCTGTCCCTGGTGCTGGTGGCCGCTCTGGCGGCCCTGAGCCTCACCATCTGGCGGGACAACTGGCAGCTCTGCTGGCTCAACCCCTGCGTCTGGGCCCTGTCCGACGATTTCTCCAACTTCCGCATCCTCCGCTCCGCCGCCTACATGCGCCTGACCTGGCTGCTGGGCCTGGCGGGGCTGTGGGCCCTGTCCTACCTGTGCATCCGGCGGTACGGCCGGGGCCCCCTGGGCTCTTTGGCCCGCACGGCCCGGCGGGTATACCGCCCCCTGCTGGCCGCGGCCCTGCTGCTCTGCTGCGGCTGGAGCTGTGCCGCTCAGCCCTTCATCGACCACAGCAACCCGGATCTCAGCGCCATGACCTTCCTGACGATGGAACCGCTGGAGGGGGTGGCCTGCCTGCGCCGCTCCGCCCAGGTCACGCCGGACACAAGGCGGGGCACGGTGGCGGGTACGGCCTCCTACCAGCTCCAGAATACCACGGGGCAGGAGCAGACGGTGGCCCTCGGCGTCACCCCCGGCTACACCATCTCCAACGTCCGGGCCAACGGGGTGGAGATCCCCTTCTCGGTGAGCGATTACCAGGAGTACAACGAGGCCAAGCTGGAGGTCGCCATCCCGGCCGAGGAGCAGGTGGAGCTGACCCTGGAGTACGGCGGCTTCCCCCAGGAGGATCTGCCCACCATGCAGGGCGGCAAGGAGCTCAGCGGCGAATACCTCTGTCTGGAGAACGCGGCCCTCTCTCCCCGCCTGATGAACGTGATGCCAGGCGAAGACGGCTATCCCGCCACAATTGAGATCACCCTGCCCGCCGCCATGACGGTCATCCCCTTCTGCGCCAGCGAGGCGGAGGTGGTGGCCGAACACGGGGACGGCACCAAAACCTGGCGCTATGAGACCAACCGTGCCGGCGGCATCCTCTATGCCGGCGACTACGTTCGTGAGGAGATCCAGGCCGGGGGGCTTACCATCGACTTCTACTACGGCCGCAAGCATCAGGCCGTCATGGAGGCCGCCGGCGCGGCGGAGGCCGTCCGGGCGGTGATGGACTACTGCGCCGGGCACTACGGTTCTCTTGCCTTCGGGGATGGGGAGCGCCTCAAGCTGATCCAGAGCCGGGTGGCCGGCGGCGGCTACGCCGGGGACGGGGCCAGCCTGCTGGACGAGGCCGACTTCACCGCCCACAACCTGGGCGACGCGGGCAAGGGCGGCGGGGCCGCCGAGGTGATGATCCACGAGCTGGTCCACCAGTGGTGGGGCCTGGGCAACATGTTCGACACCTCCGGCCCCGACAGCCCCTGGTCGGCGGAGGGCCTGACGTGCTACACCACTTACCGCATTGTGAAGGAGCTCTACGGCGGGGACTACGCCAGGGAGCACTATGTGGACCAGTGGCGCGGGGAGGTGGAGGACTACTACCTCAACTTCTACGTCCGCCGCCCGGAGTACCTGGAGGCCCTGCCCGAGGCGGAGCGGCTGGCCATCTCCAACTCCCTGTCCGGCATGCGGCAGTACAGCGAGATGCCGCTGAAGATTTTGAAAGCGGAGGAGCTGGTGGGGGGCGAGGCGGCCATGGATGAGATCCTGTACGGCCTCTTCAACCGGGAGCTGGACCCCATGTACCCCTATCTGACCTACCAGGAATTTTTGGACGCCTGCGGGCTGACGGAGGAGGACCTGACCCTTGATTAAGATTTTTCGCTGCGAATGCCGGCGGCTGCTGTGCAACAAGTTTTTCATCGGCCTGCTGGCGGTGCTGCTGTTCTATGCCGGACAGGTGTTCTACGCCGTGGCCCTCCCCGGCGTGGCCCATACGGCCCCCTTTTCGCCCTGGAGCTTCGGGGCCTACCTGGGGCGGCTGCTGCCCCTTGTGTGGGTGGGGGCCCTGTTTTTCCTCACCTTTTTCACGTCGGCCCGGGAGCGGCGGGCGGCGGTGCTCACCGCCGCCACCCCCGCCGACCCCCGGCGGTACGCCCTGGCCCGCTGCGCCGCTGCCCTGGTGGGGGTGGCCCTGCTCTGCCTGGCGGCGCTGGCCCTGGCCGCCCTGCTCTATGCCCGCCTGTTCGGCTGGACGGACTGGGGCTCCCTGGCCCTGCCCGCCCTGGTGATCCTGGCGCCCCCTCTGGTGTTCGCCCTGGGCAGCGGCTGGCTGCTGGGCCGCCCCCGGGCCCGGCCGGGGAACCTATGTGGCTGCTGAGCCGCCTGCGGCCCTGGCTGCTCTATGTGTGGATGCTCCTCCCCTTTGCCCTGGCGGCCCTGCCTCTGCCGGAGGCCCTGGGGCTGTGGAACGGCGGCCTGTGCACGTCCTATCCCCTGACTCTGGGGATGCTGGACCCGGCTTTCTCCCTCCCGGCGGCGGCCTGGGCCGTCCAAGGGCTGCTTCTGGCTGCCGGGGTGCTCCTTTTGCTGGTGGCGGGAAAGGGGAAAAAGGTGTATAATCAGTGACAGACCGTATACCATAAGCACATAGGTTCCAGAAGGAGGCGTAACAGATGGATTCTAACGAGAGCCGGGCGCGGGCGCTGCTGGGCGACCTGTCCGCCGGGTGCAGCGCGGTGGCGTGGGAGACGGCGGACGGCGGACACCTGTGGGGGCGCAACTTCGATTTCAACCGCATTGCGGCGGACAGCAAGGTGACCTTTGTACCACGGGGACAGGTGTTCTACGCCTGCGGTACCGAGCTGGAGGGCAATCTGGAGCCGTCCACCCGCTGTACGGCGGCCTACGCTGCGGTGGGCATCGGCTCCCTGGTGCTGCGTTCCACCCCGGCCCTGTATGAGGGCCTCAACGAGAAGGGCCTGATGGGCGGCCAGCTCTACTACCGCACGTTTGCCCACTTTGCCCCGGAGGCGCGGCCCGGCACCCTGCCCCTCCAGCCGCCCTTCCTGGTGACCTGGTGCCTGGCCACCTGTGCCTCGGTGGAGGAGGTGGCCCGCGCACTGGAGGAGCGGGTGTCGCTGGTGGCCATCCCCATGCTGGGGACCGTGCCGCCCATCCACTGGATGTTTTCCGACCGCACCGGGGAGAGCATCGTGGTGGAGTCCGACCGGGACGGGCTGCACATCTACCGGAACACGGTTGGAGTGATGACCAACAGCCCCGGCTACCCGTGGCACCGTACCAATCTGTTGAACTATCCCCAGCTCCGGCCCCTGGATTACGGAGAGCTGGCCTGGGGAGGGGAGCGGCTGGAGCCCTGCTTTTCCGGCAGCGGGGCGGCCGGCCTGCCCGGGGACTGGTCGTCCCCCTCCCGCTTCGTGCGGCTGGCCTTCCTCCGGGAGCACGCGGTCAAGGGCGGGGACGAAGCGGAGGGGGTGTCCCTTCTGTTCCGCCTGCTCCACAGCGCCGCCTTTCCTCTGGGTGCGGTGGAGCTCACCGGGCCGGGGGAGATCACCCCCCACGACCGGGGCGTGGTGCCCTATGACTACACGGTGTATTCCTCCGTCCTCTGCGCCGAGTCCATGCGCTTCTACTGGCTCACCTACCGGAACAGCCGGGTGCGCTATGTGGAGCTCTCACGCCTGCTGGCGGGAGACCGCCCCCTCCAGTTCGCGCTGGGGGAGGAGCCGGAGTTCTGCGACGTGACCGGTGAAGGCGTATAACACTCCAACAGGGCGCACCACGAAAAAATGCAAAAGCTCAGGTGCATGAAGTGTTTGCGCATGCGGGCCGTCCCGTAATCGCATGGCCGTGCCGCGGTAAGCGGCGCATGGCCAACTTTGCTATGCTTATGAATAGCAAAAAGTACCCCCTGCCGCATGCGGCAGGGGGTACTTTTTTATCAAACGCGCTCCGGGTCCCCGGCAATGGGCTGGAAGTATTTTGTCCGGTACTCCTGAAAGAGGTCGTCAAACTCCTGGTTGAAACCGCCGTGATGCAGCTCGTGCATATAGGCGTGGGAGTCGATGCGCACCTTGTCGTCGGGCGAGGAGGTCTGGCGCAGGATGTGCAGAGCCACGTTGGAACAGTGGTCGGACATGCGCTCCAGATTGATCAGCAGCTCCAGGAACTGGGTGCCCAGCTCGATGGTGCACTCACCGGCCTTCAGGCGCTCCACATGGCGGTTTTTCAGGGTGGCGGCGATCAGATCTACAACCTCCTCCAGCGGCTCCACCTGGACAGCCAGGGTGCGCTGGCGGCTCTGGTAGCAGGCTACCGTCTTGTCCAGCGTCTCTCCCACCGCCGCGGTGAGCCTCTCAAGCTCGGCCCGGGCCTGGGGGGAGAAGGTAATGTTCCGGTCGTGGAGGACGACCGCGCTCTCCGAAACGTTGACGGCGTAATCGCCGATGCGCTCGAAGTCAGACAGGGTGTGCAGCAGCTCGGACACCCGGGTGCTCTCCTCGGCGGTCAGCGCCCGGTCGGTGAGCTTGACCAGATAGTTGTCCAGCAGACCCTCCAGCTTGTCCAGCGCCACCTCGGTTTCGTTGAGCCGCTCCAGCTTCTTGGCGTCAAATTTCCAGATGAGCTCCACAGCCAGCCGGTAGTTGTCCCGGGCGAACTCGCTCATCTGCACCACCGCATCGTGGGCCCGCTCCAGCGCCAGGGAGGGGGAGGACAGGAAACGGTCGTCCAGCACGGACAGCTCCCGCTCCTCCGCGTCGCCGGGCACCACCGCCTTGACCAGCTTGACGAGCTGGCGGTGGAAGGGAAGAAGCAGGGCAGTACAGGCGATGTTGAACGCCAGGTGGAGGTTGGCGATAGAGCCCATGTCCATGGTGTTTTCCCAGAACGGAAAGCGAAACAGGGCGTTGCCCGCGTACAGAACCACCAGAAAAAAGACCGAGCCGATGATGTTGAAAAAGAGGTGAATCATGGCGGTCCGCTTGGCATTTTTGGAAGCGCCCACCGACGAGATGAGCGCGGTGATGCAGGTGCCGATGTTCTGGCCCATAATCAGCGGCATGGCGATGTTGAAGGAAACCACGCCGGTGGTGCTGATGGCCTGGAGTATGCCCATAGAGGCGGAGGAGCTCTGGAGCAGGGCGGTGACCGCCGCTCCCACGGCTACGCCCAGAAGGGGATTGGAGAAGGCGGTAAACACCGACTGGAACTCCGGAAGATTCTTCAGCGGCTCCACGGCGGAGGACATGGTGTTCATGCCGATGAACAGCAGGCCCAGGCCCAGCACGATCTGGCCCACAATGCGCTTGTGCCCGCCCTTGATGAACATGTAGAAGATGATGCCCACAACCGCCAGAATGGGCCCCAGGAAGGAGGGCTGCAGGAACATCATCACGATGTTGTCCGCGTCGATATCACCCAGGCGCAGCAACTGCGCGGTGACGGTGGTGCCGATATTGGCGCCCATGATGATGCCCACCGTCTGCTCCAGCTTCATGATGCCCGCGTTGACGAAACCGACGCACATGACGGTGGTGGCGGCGGAGCTCTGGATCAGCCCGGTGACGACGGCCCCCAGAAGGACCCCCTTGAATACGTTGCTGGTAAGACGCTCCAGGATATGCTCCAGCCGGCCGCTGGAGAGCTTCTCCAGGCCGTCCGTCATGGTGGACATACCAAACAGGAACGTGGCGATGGCGCCAAACATGGCGACTATATTCGCAATATCCAAAATGCTCCCCCAAATCTGACTCCGCGGTCAAATTTTCGAAAAATTTTGCTCATTTCCGACCACGATAAATTATAGCCTTCTGGCAGCGGTTCGTAAATATAGAGGGAGCGATTTTTAAAAATTTAGCAGTTTCACTAAAAGCAATGGGGGAAAAACCGTCAATTTCGTTCACGTTCCGCAGGGGAAGCCCGCATGGAACAGGATCGTTGACATAGGGACAGACGCGGGCGGAATAGAGTGGAACTATGGAGGTGTGACAAATGTTCACTGCGTGGATTTTGCTGATGCTCAACAGCCTGTTCTTCACCCTGCGCCTCTCCGGCGGGGGAAGCGGCTCCTTCCCCCGTCCGCTGAAAGCGGAGGAGGAGCGGATGTACCTGGAGCGGATGGCGCAGGGTGATCTGGAGGCCCGGAACATCCTCATCGAGCACAACCTGCGCCTGGTGGCGCACATCATGAAAAAGTACTATACACCCAACGGGGATCAGGACGATCTGATCTCCATCGGCACCATCGGACTGATCAAGGGGATCAGTACCTTCAAGCCGGACAAGAACGTGCGCTTGGCCACCTATGCCTCCCGCTGTATCGAAAACGAGATCCTGATGCACTTCCGCGCCCAGCGGAAGCTGCAGGGGGAGGTCTCCCTGTCGGACTCCATTGACGGGGATGGGGACGGCAACTCCCTGTCGCTGATGGACACCATCAGCGTGGACGACAATATGCTGGAGGAGCTGGATGCCCGTGACTCCTGCGCCAAGGTGCGCCGGTGCGTCAAGCGATGCCTGGACGAGCGGGAGGCCATGATCATCACCCTCCGGTATGGCCTGAATGCCCGCCCGCCCCTGACCCAGCGGGAGATCGCGGCCCAGTGCGGCATCTCCCGCTCCTATGTATCGCGCCGCGGCTATTGCAAGCGCGGAGGGGGATGTCTCCGGGGGCCGGGACGGCCCGGACGGAGACGCCACCCTCACTGCGGTGTCAGAGCGGGAAAAGCCAGCTTCTCGGAGGGAGGCCCGGAGTGCCGGACGTGCGGCCGACATCAACACCAGTGGTACAGTCAGCTCAGCGGATACCGGAGGTATCCGGCCACCAGGTCAATGAATACGCTGTTGGAGGGACTGCGGGTCAGGTGCCGTCCGGCCAGGGTATCCAGAAGGCTGTGGTCCTCAAGTTTCCAGCAGTCCCCGATTACGGTGCGGACAGCGCGCTCCACCGCGATTGAGGTGGTATGGAACTGCTTGGCGGTTTCCCGGTAGAGACGCTTGGTGATCAACTGGAGGGAGCTGGGATTGGCCGCCACCTGCACAGACATGTATACGGTGTAGTCAAATCCGACCAGGTTTCTGCGCACGCCCAGCCGGCGCAGGAGCAGCTCTGCCTTTTGAGAGGCATTTGCCGCGTCAAAAGTAGGTGACAGGGTGAAATTTGTCATAGGACAGACTCCTTTTTTCAAAAAGTAGATGTAAGGGAGCGTCCATGACTGGTGTGGACCGAGCCGCAAGCGACCCTCTGGTGGATGGAGCGCATCCGCTGCTTGACCTCCGATAGGCTTTCCAAAAACTATATGTACGCAAAAGAGGGAAATTGGACAAATGATTGAAAGATGGGAGAGGAATCTGCTTTTTTGTGGGGTTAATTTCCAAGGAAGTCGACAATATCCACGGAATAGGATACTTTTTTTCTTTGACAGCCGTTTGGAATGAATACATTCCGTATCTGGCGCAAATACCAAGGTAAAATCAAACGGAATCCATAGGTTCCAGGCTTGATTTTAAGGAGGTCTTCATGTCAGAGAAAATTAAGCAGGATATCTCAATTGGCAAAAACCTGCATCGCCTGCGCAAGCAGGCCGGACTGTCCCAGGAGCAGGTCGCGGTAAAGCTCCAGGTCATGGGCCTCCCTGTCAGCCGGGAAATCATCTCCCAGATGGAACTGGGCCGCTACAGTATCCGGGTCAGCGTCCTGATCGCTTTGAAGCAGATTTACGGCGTTTCTTATGAGGAGTTTTTTCAGGGCCTGCCAGACAGCCGGTAAAATGCAGGGAAGAAAAGCCGGAGCACCTGTGATAAAATAAAGAGAGAGAGAACAGGCGAGGGGGGAATGATACATGAATGAGGAACAGGGGAAATTCCTGGAGGAACTCTACCACGCGAATTTTAAGCGGATGCTCCTCGAGCTCTACCCCATATTAAAGGACATGCCCTCGGCACAGGTTGCCATTCAGGAAGCGGCGCGGATTGCGTGCCAGAAGCCGGAGGAGATGATGAGCAGCCCAAATCCCGCCGGATGGCTGCGGAAAACGGCGGGGCTGGTGGCGAAGAACATGCTGCGGGAGCAGGCCCGCCAGAAACGGACCTTTCTTCCGCTGGAAGTCCTTCTGCCGGAGAGCGAACCGTCAGAATGGGACGACAGCGACCGCGAATTGGTGCAGTTGTGTCTGGATGTCGTCTCCGAGGAGGATTTTACCCTGTTCCGAAGAGTGACCCTGGATGGTTGGGCCTATGTGGATGCGGCGAAGGCGGCTGGCATTTCCCTATGGGCCTGTTACAAGCGCGTGGAGCGGACGCAGAAAAAGCTCCGCCGCGCCATAGAGGAGCACCCGGAGCGATTTTTTTGAGACCTGTCCAAAAACAGGATGCTGTCTACATATAAATTATTGAAGGGGGCGCAATCGAATGGCAAGCCCGAGCAAAAATCAGAACTACGCCTATCTAAGCCGCCTGAGCACCCAAAAGCTGCTGGAGCTGCTGGCCGCTGCGCCGGCGCCCGCAGAAACGCCCGAGGACAAAGCTTATATAGACGCAATTGTGGAGGTGGTCTTAGAGAGAGAAGAGAGACATCCGACAGGGCTTCTCCCCGACCCCGAGCAGGCATGGGAGGAGTTTCAGCAGTACTATAATACCCCGGAGGGGGAGGACCTGTCCCTCTACCCGGCAGAGAACCCCGGAACAGCCCCATCAGAACCAGCCCCCTCTCAGACAGAGTACCGGCCCCAAAGAAGGCCAAAACGCCACTTTTTTCGACGCGTTGTCATAGTAGCGGCTGTGGTGGTGTGTATCGCATTGCCCCCTGCGCTTGGTTTTGAGAATGTGTTTCAGATGTTTGGTGCGTGGACAGATGAAGTGTTTGTTTTTACGGGTAATGGTAAAAATGGTTTGATTCGAGAGTATGAGGATCTTAAAGTACTTAATAAGGAATACCAAAATCTTAAGGATGCCTTGGATGCTGTTAATATCGGGACAGATATTATTCCTAATTGGTTGCCAGATGGATTTAGTGAAGATACAATATCTGTTAATGAATTAAGTGGGATAAACAGAATAGAGGTAAGGGCCTACTACACAAACCAGGAATCTGTCATTACAATTGCATATAGCAGAATACCCGATGATACAAGAGAAGGCACGTCTACATTTGAAAAAGATGATATCGCTGTTGAAGAACTTGAAATAGGCGGAATTACACATTACATATTTGAAAATCTAGGAGTTAGGACGGCTGTCTGGAGTAAAGAAAATATTGAGTGTTCTATTAGTGGGGATATATCAGATTCAGATATTAAACAAATGATCTATTCAATTTATGAGGAAGGAAATCAAAAAGTATGCGAGAGGTAAAATTCCGTTTTATAACATTAACTTTAATATTATCTATTATCCTTGCTCTCCCTGCATTTGCAACGCAAAATACTTCTGACCGTGCAAGTGAGCAATTAAGAAGTTACTTCATGGATGCGAGAAATGCTGGGAATGGTGAAATTATAATTACATTCTCAGTTGATGGAACAAGAAAAATGGAACAGATAGGAGCCAAAAGAATCGTAGTATTTAATAAAGTTGGAGGAGTATGGTCAATAGTTGAATCTTGGTCAAAAGATGACTCTGGTATGACGGCTAGCAACGCATATTATTATGGAAACACGATGTATTTTAATGGCAAGGTAGGTACAGAGTATCGTGTTGACATTACAATATTTGCAGAAAATTCCTCTGGTTCGGACTCAAGGACACAAACTTTCTTTGTAACAACATAGAGAGCAAAAGCAGGCGCGTCCCGATTGGGACGCGCCTTTCTTTAAGCTTTAATGGACAGGCAAGGAACGCCGCCTGCCGCATAAGCTTTACCAAGCAGTAGCAAGGAGGGATATGCTTGGGACAGCGGAAGCGGGAAGTGACGGTACGGTGTACCTATACCGATGGAGGGGCGGAGGCAAAGGAACTGGTACAAGGCTCATTCCGCGCCTTTTTGGCGCGGGAACTTAACAAGGACACCCCTGGAGGTAACTCATGTACCTGGAGATAGAAGGGGCAGAGAAGTACCGCGCCGCACTTTATATCCGGCTGTCCAGGGAGGACGAAACCGACGGGCCCTCAGAGAGCGTCAGCAACCAGCGGGCCATGCTGGAGGACTTTGCCCGCCAGCGGGGGGTGCCGGTGGCCGGCCTCTATGTGGACGACGGCTGGTCGGGCACCAGCTTCGACCGTCCGGAGTTCCGGCGGATGCTGCGGGACATTGAGGCCGGACGGGTGAACATGGTGATTACCAAGGATCTGTCCCGGCTGGGGCGCGACTACATCATGACCGGCCACTATATGGAGCGCTATTTCCCGGAACACCGTGTGCGGTACATCTCCCTGTTGGACGGCATCGACACCGGTGTGGACTCCAGCGCCAACGAGATCACGCCGTTCCGGGCCATTATGAACGACATGTACGCAAAGGACATCTCTAAAAAGATCTCCAGCGTCAAGCGGGACAAACAGCGAAAGGGGCTGTTTATCGGCGGCAAGCCGGTATATGGCTATCAGATGCACCCTGCGGAAAAGAACAAAATTGTGGTGGACGAGGGGGCCGCGCCGGTGGTACGACGTATTTTCCGGCTGGCGCTGGAGGGCCTGAGCTGCCGCCAGATCGCCGCGCAGCTCAACGCTGAGGGCATCCCATCGCCGGGGTGCTACGCGGGCCTGTATCCCTCCGGTACCGGACAGTGGAGCGGTGAGCGCATCTCTGAGATGCTGCAAAACGAAACCTATATTGGAAATATGGTACAGGGGCGCCGACGGAAGGTCAGTTACAAGAGCAAAAAGTGCATTCGGCAGCTACCGGAGGACTGGGTGGTGGTGGAGGGAACCCATGAGCCGCTGGTGACGCCGGAGACCTTTGAACGGGTGGGGCGTCTGTTGGCCAGCCGGCGGCACACCCGCAGCCGAACCTATGAGTTTCCGCTGAAAGGGCTGCTTTTCTGTCACGAGTGCGGGCACCCGCTGGCGGTGCTCAACCGGAAAAACAGCCGGGGGGAGGATGTGCGGTATCTGGTTTGCCGCACCTACCAGCGGTTCACAAAGACAGGGGGCTGCACCTGCCACTCCATTCAGGAGCAGACCGTCACTCGTGCCGTGGTAGCCAAGCTGCGGGAGGCCTGCGGGGCCTGCCTGGAGCCTGCGGCCCTGCTGCCCGCCGCCCGGTCTGCCGTAGCAGAGGCTCATGGAGGGGAAAATCCCACGGCGGAAATCCGGGCCCTGCGGGCCAAAATAGGCCGCCTGACCACCGTCCTGGACCGGATGTATTTGGATCAGCTCAGTGGCCTGCTGGCCGAGGCGGATTTTGCACGGCTCTACCGGCAGGCCCGCGAGGAGCGCGGCGCACTGGAGCGGCGTGTGACAGAGCTGGAACACCGGGAAAGCCCGGAGGCCGGGGACAAGGCCGGGGCCCTGGTTCAGCGTTTTCTGGATGAGGCTGGTGACAACCGGGAGCTTCTGGTAAGCCTCATTGAGCGGGTGGAGCTAACTGAACAGAGGGAGCTCATCATCCACTTCCGCTTCTGTCCACCGGAGGCGCTTTTTTAATGGACCTCTGGTTACAATAACCGCGGCGCGAGGTATCGCGCATTGAGAAAAAAGCACTCAAGAAGCTGGAGGCGGCCATGGGGGCTCAGGAATAAGCACTCCTGTGCCGCAGTACATAGCGGCTGGGGCGCAGCAAAAAAGGGCTTTACTCCTAGCGGCTGAATGGGATATAATAAAATCGGAAAAAAAGAGAGGGGCGGCGCAATAAAACGCTGCTCCCGTACATTAAGAAGATGACAGGAGCGCGACACCATGTTAATCCTGCTTGAGACAATGGCAGAGGAGCGCCGCACCGCCACTGCGCCGGAGCTGCTGGAGCCGCTGATGGCCCGGCTGGCCGGGGGGGATCAGGAGGCGCTGGCAGAGCTGTACCACCGCACGCGGACGTCGGTGTACGGCCTGGCCCTATCCTACCTGAAAAACCAGCATGACGCTGAGGATGTGACCCAGGACGCTTTTGTGCGGGCCTGGGAAAACGCCCATCAGTACCGTTCCCAGGGCACACCGCTGGCCTGGCTGCTGACCATCGCCCGCAACCTCGCCCTGATGAAGCTGCGGGAGCGGGGCAGGACCCAGGACATGGCTCTGGAGGACTGGGAACGGCTGGCAGCGGAGAACCCGATGGTGACGGTGGAGGACCGGCAGGTGCTGGACGCCGCCCTCACCGCGCTGGCGGATGACGAACGGCAAATTGTGCTGCTCCACGCGGTGACCGGCTGGAAGCACAGGGAGATTGCAGGCCTGCTGGAGCTGCCCCTGTCCACGGTGCTGTCCAAGTACCGCCGCGCGCTCCTGAAACTAAAGACGAAGCTGGAAGGAGGGGATGCCCTGTGACCGATCAGGAACTGGAACAGCGTCTGCGCACCGCGCTGGAGCACGCCGCGCCCGACCATCTGGAGGCGCTCCTCTCCCGGTGCGAACCGCGGCGGGGAAACGTGATTCCCATGACTGTACCGGCGCGGAAGCCGCGGAAAAAGGCGGCCATGGCCTGGCTTGCGGCGGCCTGCCTGGCGCTGGTGGTGGGCGGAGGCGCCGGTGTTCAGTACTACCAGGCCAACGCCGTGGCTTCGGTCATCTCTCTGGATGTCAATCCCAGCGTGGAGCTGGATGTAAACCGGCAGGAGAAGGTGGTCTCGGCCGTTCCGCTGAACGCGGACGCAAACGAAATTCTGGACGGCATGGACCTGAAGGGGGCCGACCTGAATGTGGCGGTCAACGCCATCATGGGCTCTCTGCTCAAGCACGGCTATGTGGATGAGCTGGCCAACTCCATCCTCATCTCGGTGGAGGACGACGACGCGGCCCGGGGCGCAGCCCTGGAGCAGAAGCTGACCACGGAAATCGGGCAGGTGCTGGACTCCGCCAAAGTCAACGGAGCGATCCTCTCCCAGACCCTCAGTGGGGACAGCGCCCTTCAGCAAAAGGCGGACGAGTATGGCATCTCGCTGGGCAAGGCCACGCTGATCCAGTCCCTGGTGGACAGCAGCAACCATCTCACGTTTGAGTCCCTGGTGGGGCTGTCCATCAATGAGCTGAATCTGCTGGCCAATTCCACCGCAGTCCAGACCCCGGACAGCGCGGGGGGACAGACCAGCACGACCGCCTCCAACCCGGCGCTGAACTCGGTAGGTACGGCCAGCCAGAGCGCCTATATCGGTGTGGAGGCCGCCAAGGAGGCTGCCCTGACCCATGCGGGTGTGACCAGTGGGGACGTGGTGTTCCTGGAGGCTGACTACGACTATGAGGACGGCCGTATGGTATACGAGGTGGAGTTTTTTGCCGGAAACACGGAGTATGAGTACGATGTAGATGCCGCCACCGGCGCCATTGTCAAGCACGGGCGGGAGCAAAAGGGCGGCAGCCTGCCCGGCGGCGGAAGCACCGTTCAGACCGACATCGGCGAGGCGGCGGCCAAAGCCGCGGCCTTCGCCCATGCGGGCGTGGCCGAAGGGGACGTGCGCGGGCTGACGGTCAAGCGGGACTTTGACGATGGCCGCCTGACCTACGAGCTGGAATTCTGGGCAGGTACTACAGAGTACGAGTACGAGATTGCCGCCGCGGACGGCAGCGTGCTCAAGAGCAAGCGGGAGGAGCACCCCAATGCCCTGCCCGCGGACCAGGCCATCGGGCGGGATGCCGCCCGGGACGCGGCGTTGGCCCACGCGGGGGTGGCGCTGACCGACACCTACGAGCTGGAGGTGGAGGAGGAGCTGGACGAGCGCACGCCCTGCTATAAGGTGGAGTTCAAGGCCGGCGGCATGGAGTACGAGTACAAGATCGACGCCAGAACCGGCGGCGTGCTCACCTATGAGATGGATCGGGACTGACGCGGCAAAGCGCCGCCCCGGAGCGACAGGCTCCGGGGCGGCGCTTTTTTTGAAAAGGCTCAAAGCTCCATGTCCAGCAGGTAGGAGGACAGGCCCTTGCCGTGCATGTCCACGGAGAGGGAGCGGGTTACGCCGCCGCCCAGGGCGGCGTACATGACAAAGTTCAGCGCATGGATATTGGGCAGCTCATAGCGAACCACCTCACCCTTGACCATGCCCTTGAAGTGCTCCTTCACCCGCTCAGCGGTGACTCTCTCCTTGAGCAGCGCATAGTCCTTGGGGTCGTAGGCGATGAGGGAGATGTTGGAGATGTTGCCCTTGTCGCCGGTGCGGGAGTGTGCGATATCCCAGAGTTTCATAGAAAATGCCTCCTTTCTGTCTTGAAATCAGACTTCAAAGATCTCGACTTCGGGCTTAACATCGCAGCGGCTCACCAGAATGGAGGCCACGGACACAATGTCGCGGGTGCGCTTGACGGCGCCGCAGCCGCCGGCTGGGCCGTTGGTGTAGAGGGCCTCCACCTCGTTGCCGATGAGCTCGGCGTCGGCCCTGGCCTTGGCCCGGCCGGACACGCGGACCCGCACCTCGCTGGGCTCTTCGTTGTACTTGAAGTCAGGGTTCCAGTACAGGCTGTTGCAGCCGATGAGGTCGAACTTCAGCTCGTCAAACACGCCGGGGGCCACCAGCTCCAGGCGTTCCTTGATGATGTCCAGGGCCAGCCTGCCGCGGGCCACGCAGCCGGGGCCGCCGTAGCTGATTTCGCCGTCGCCGATGAAGCAGTCCTTGTAGCCGATGGAGCACTTGAAGGTCTCGGTCTTGGGCTTGCCGGTAATGCCGGTGACAGCCACCTTGTCCTTCTCTACCTCCGTGAAGGTGATCTGCTTGCAGTCAGCCACCACGTCCGGGGTCAGATAGTTCTCCGGATCGTGGATTTCGTAGCAGATTTGCTCGGAACAGGTCTCCACCGTGACCATGCCGCCGGACTCCGGAACCTTGGTGACGAAGAAAGAGCCGTCCTCGGACACCTCGATGATGGGGAAACCCAAGTGGCCCACGCCGGGCACATCCTTCTTGCCGGGCTCGGCGAAGTAACCGCCGGTGACCTGACCGCCGCACTCCAGCAGATGGCCCATGATGGTGCCCTTGCCCAGCTTGTCCCAGTCCTCCAGAGACCAGCCAAACTCATGGATCATAGGAGCCATGAAGATGGCGGGGTCGGCCACACGGCCGGTAATGACCACATCGGCGCCTTGCTCCAGGGCCTTCAGGATTCCCTCTACGCCCATATAGGCGTTGGCGGAGACGATCTCGCCGGGGAGCTTGGACAGGGGTTCGTGGGTCTCCCACACCTCGGTGTCCATGTACTTGTCGATGACGGGCAGCAGGTCGTCGCCGGTGACGCAGGCGATCTTCATGCCGGTCAGTCCGTGCCTGTGGGCAATCTCCACGCACTTCTGGGCGGCGGCCTGGGGGTTGGCGGAGCCCATGTTGGTGATGAGCTTCACCTTGTGCTTCCAGCACAGGGGAAGGGCCCTCTCCATGCGGTGCTCCAGCAGGCCGTTGTACCCCTTGGACGGGTCCTTCAGCTTGGCCTGCTGACCGATGGCGATGGTGCGCTCGGCCAGGCACTCGTAGCTGATGTAGTCCAGGTTGCCCTTTTCGATCAGCTCCAGCGAGGGCTCCAGCCGGTCGCCGGCATAGCCGGCCCCGCTGCCGATGCGGATGGTTTTCGTCATGCAATGACTTCCTTTCTGATAATTGACATTTAAAAGACGAGAGAGCGGCTCAGATGGCGATGCCGCGGGTGAGAATGGCGACAACCACCATCACCAGGGACACCAGCCAGGCCAGCGGGATGGTCTTCTTCTGGTGCTCGCCGAAGTCCACGCCGGACAGGCCCACCAGCAGGAAGGTAGAGGCGGTCAGAGGGGAGACGGGGAAGCCGATGGTCATCTGACCCAGGATAGCGGCGCGGCCGACATCTACACCGGCGACGCCGAAGCCCTCGGCGGTCTGAGCCAGCACGGGGAGTACGCCGTAGTAGAAGGAGTCGGGATCAAAGAGCAGGGAGGCGGGCATACCGATGATGCCGATGATGAGGGGGAAGAACTTGCCCATCGTATGGGGGATGATGGAGACTAGCGTGCTGGCCATCTCGGTGATCATGCCGGTGCCCTGCATGATGCCGGTGAAGCAGCCGGCGGCGAAGAGCACGGAGCACATCATGAGGGCCTCCTTGGCGTGGGCGTCCACCCGGGCCTTGGAATCCTTCACGCTGGGGTAGTTGATGACGGTGGCCAGCACGTAGAAGGCCATGAATACCACCGCGGGGGCGAAGCCGGAGAACAGCAGGGACACGATAGCGGCCACAATGAGGATGATGTTCACCCAGAACAGGTGGGGACGCAGCAGGGCCTTCTGCTCCTCGGTGAGCTCCTGCTCGGTATTTCCGGCGGCCTGGAGAGCCACGGCGCCGATGCGCTTTTTCTCGCCGGCTCCCAGGAATGCGGAGATAACCAGCACACATACCAGGCCCACCAGCACGGCGGGAAGGACGGGAAGGAAGAAGGCGACGGGGTTATCGCCCATGCCCAGCGCGGTGGCGGCACGGATGGTGGGGCCGCCCCAGGGCAGAATGTTCATGGTGCCGGCGGAGAGCGCCACAATGGTGGCCAGCGTGGTGCGGCGCATGCCCAACGCGTCGTACAGCGGAAGTAGGGCGGGGACGCAGATCAGGAAAGTGACGGCGCCGGAGCCGTCCAGGTGGACGACGGCGGCCAGAATGGCGGTGCCGATGCCGATTTTGACGGGATCCGTTCCCACCAGGTTCAGAATCCCCTTAATGATGGGGCGGAAGGTACCGGCGTCGGTCAGGATACCAAAGAACAGAATGGAAAAAATGAACATGACGCCGGTGGCGGCCACAGAGCCGATGCCCTTGGAGCCGGTGATCATGTCGCCCAGGGACTTGAAGTTGGCGACAAAGTCGACCACACCCTGCGTCCCCTCCGCGGCGCCCTCCGGCACAACCGCGATGAAGAAACAGGAGATGATGCCGGTGACCACGGGTACCACAATGAGGGCCACCAGCGGGGATGCTTTTTTGGTCATGATCAGCACCAGCATGATAATGACCGTCAGGAATCCGAGAATCGCTAAAGGTGACATTCGCATTACCTCCTCTTTTATTCAAGCAACCTCTCCACACGCTGCTTGCAGCAAGAGAATAAGCAATCCGGATGCCAAAGTGAAAGAGCGGGGACGGGGGATAAAAAAGCAGTCCTTGCAGTATCTTGGGGGAACGGCCGGAAGAGAGGAGAAAAGCATGATTTCTAAAATATTGGAATTTTAATGGATAGAAACCAAATGGTAACTACTCGCGCATACTGATACAGCTGATTTCTAAAAAACTAGAAATAAATTCTAAAAAGTTAGAACGACCCATTCAACTTGTTGTAGAGGCTTGCCAGAGAGATGCCAAGCTGGGCAGCGGTCTTTTTCTTGCCCTCCAGGTGGGAGCCGTTGCACGCCAGCAGGCGGAGAATCTCCTGTTTTTCAAAGGCGCGGGTGCGCTGGGCCAGCGTGAGAGGCTGGGCGGCGGGGGCTGTCCGGAGGTTTTCGGGGAGGGACAGCTCGGTAATGAGACCGGAAGGGGTCAGATAGGCGCAGAACTCCAGCACGTTGCGCAGCTCCCGCACATTGCCCGGCCAGTTGTGGGCCAGCAGGCGGTCCAGGGCCTCGGGCGTTAGCTCCAGACGTCGCTTGAGCTTGCGGGACAGCTCGTCCAGCAGGCTGCGGCAGAGAGGAGGGATGTCCTCTCTCCGCTCCCGCAGCGGCGGGATGTGGATGGGGAAGGTGTTGAGGCGGTAGAACAGGTCGGTGCGGAATTTCCCCTCCTCCACATAGCGGGGCAGATCGGCGTTGCAGGCGGCGATGATGCGCACGTCGGTCTCCACCTCCTCCACGCCGCCCACCGGCCGGATGCGGCGTTCCTGGAGGGCGCGCAGGAGCTTGGACTGGAGGCCGACGTCCATCTCGGAGATCTCGTCCAGAAAGAGCGTCCCGCCGGCGGCGGCCTCAAAGAGGCCGATCTTCCCGCCCCGCTTGGCGCCAGTAAAGGCCCCCTCGGTATAGCCGAAGAGCTCGGACTCCAGCATATTGGCGTTGAAGTTGGCGCAGTTGATGGCCACGAACACCCCGGCGGAGCGGGGGCTGGCGTTGTGGATGGCCTGGGCGTACAGCTCCTTTCCCGTGCCGCTCTCCGACTGGAGCAGGACGGTGACGTCGGTCTGGGCCAGGCGGCTGGCCAGCTCCCGGCAGGCCGCCGACCGGGGGGAGACCGCCACAATGGAGTCAAAGGTGTAGTGGGCGGAGTTGGCCTTGTTGACCCGGCGGAGCACCTGACGGCTGCGCTTTTCATAGCGCTCCAGCTCCGCCCGGAAGTCGAAGGCGTCCTTCCAGAAGGTGACAACCGACAGGCCGCCCACCACCTCCGCTCCGTCGAAGATGGGGTACATGTTGACGAAGTAGATGTCCTCGCTCTCCTGGCGCGGGGTGTGCAGGATGGGGCGCTTCTGGGCCAGCACCTCCGGCAGCCGGGCGCCGGGGCGCAGCAGCCGCAGGGGGTATCCCTCGATCGGCCCGATGGGCCCGCCGGCCTCCTTCTCCAGAAAGGCCACATAGGCCCGGTTTCCATACACAATGCGCTCCTGCGCGTCAATGATCAGCACGCCCTCCTGCATGGCGTCCAGGACTGCGCGGGTGATGGGATCAAGCTGCACGGCGGCCGCCTCCTTCCGTTCTGCCTGTATTGTAGCAGAGAAGCATCTGGTTGACAACTGGGGCAATCCCGGTTGACGAAGCGTAGGAAATCGGTTACAATTCCAACAGATAGGCGGAGGAGGGAAGAACGATGGACAAGGTGGCTATGCCGGAGGGAAAGTATCTGGCCTCGGTGAAGCTGGGGCCGAAGGGGCAGATCGTGGTGCCCAAGGAGGTGCGGGAGATGTTCGGCATCCGGCCCGGGGACACGCTGCTGCTGCTGGCGGACGTGAACCGGGGGATTGCACTCCAGACCTTTGAAAAGGCGGATCCGGTCTTCCGTGATGTCTTTTCGGACCGGGAGCAATAAAAGTGCCGCGCCTGAAGGCGCGGCACTTTTATTTCATCTTGACATTCTGCCTTTATGGTGCTATAAGTAAGAAAAGTATTACTAATAAGAAATGGGGTGCGTAATATGAGCCGGATCGTCTTTTTCTCCATTCCCGCCTACGGACACACCAATCCCACGGTGGAGGTGGTGCGGCAGTTGGGGCGCCGGGGGCACCGGGTGCGCTACTACTCCTTTGAGGAATTCCGGGCGAAGCTGGAGGGCGCGGGAGCCGAGTTCGTCCCCTGCGACGCCTTCCTGCCCCCCGCCCCCAGGGATCTGGGGCGGCGGATGGGGCACGACTTCTCCAGCCTCATGGCGATGGTGATCGATGTGACGGTGGCCATGGAGGAGAAGGTGCTCCGGGAGCTAGGCGAATTCCGGCCCGACTGCGTGGTGGCCGATTCCATCTGCGTCTGGGGCAAGCTGTACGCCCGGCGGCTGGGGCTGCCGCTGGTGTGCTCCACCACCACCTTCGCTTTTGACCAGGAGACCGCCGGGGCGATGCGCCCCGGCCCGCTGGAGGTATTCTACACCCTGACGGGCCTGCCCCAAATCGGGAAGAGGCTGGCCCTGCTGCGGGAGCACGGGTACGAGGTGAAAAAGCTCACCGAGCTGATTCAGAATGACAGCGAGACCGATACCATTGTCTATACCTCCCGGGCCTTCCAGCCCGGCGGCGAGCACTTCGGGGAGCGGGTGGCCTTTGTGGGGCCGTCCCTGCCGGAGTTGCCGCCCCGGACGCAGCGGCGGAAGCGGCCGCTGGTGTACGTCTCCCTGGGCACGGTTATGCACGGGAACACCGGCTTTTACCGGGCCTGCGCGGAGGGCCTGGGGGACGGGCCGTGGGATGTGCTGCTGTCGGTGGGCAGCCCGGAGGGGGCGGCAGCGCTGGGCGCCCTGCCCCCCAATGTCCGGGCAGAGGCCAGGGTGGAGCAGCTCCGGGTGCTGGGGGAGGCATCGGTGTTTCTCACCCACTGTGGGATGAACAGCGTCAGCGAGAGCATCTGGTGCGGCGTGCCCATGGTGCTGGCCCCTCAGCAGTCGGAGGAGGCGGCGGTGGCCCGGCGAGCTGCGGAGCTGGGGGCGGGGCTGCGCTTGGAGCGCCGCGGCCCGGCGGCGATCCGGGCCGCGGTGGAGCAGGTGCTGGGGCAGCGGGAGAGGTACCGCCGGGCCATCGCGCCCCTGGCCGCCGGATTCCGGGCCGCCGGAGGCGCGGCCCGGGCGGCCGAGAAGATAGAGGAGACGATTGCGCGGAAAACAGAAGAGGCGCGGCCCTAAAGGGCCGCGCCTGAGCTGTTTACGGAGTCTGGGAATGGCCGAGATCCACCTCGGGCATCAGCTCCTGATTGATGATGGCGAGCATCTCCTCCAGCTTGGCGCACTCCTCCGGGGAGAAACGCTGCCGGATGCGCTCGGTCACGGCATGGACGTAGTCGTTGCTGATGTTGTAGTAGTCCTTGTATTTCTGGGTGACCTGGAGGTGGTACTCGCGCTTGTCGTGGGCGGACTGGATCTTCTGCACATAGCCCTTGCGGATCAGGCTGTTGATCTTATAGGCCGCGTTGGGCGGCGAGATGCGCATAAAGGAGGCGAACTCGTTGATGGTTGGGCAGCCCAGGGCCTGGATGGTCTCCATGGCGAAGGTTTCTACCGTGGTCAGGCTGGCCTCGCGGTTTTGAAAGCGCTCGAAGATCTCCTGATAAAAATGAAGCTTGAATTTGGTATACACGATTTCAAATTTCTGTTCCAACATGCCGGCGCCCCCGCATTGTCATATTTTTTTCATTTTATCAAAAAGCGGAGGGAAGGGCAATCACAAATCTTTGGCCAAGGCAAAGGTAAGCTCTGCCGAAACGGCCAGTTGGCCGCCCACGGTGGCTTTGGCCTCAGCGACAGCTACCGGGCCCTTCTGCTTTAGAATGGTGCACTCCAGCTCCAGTACGTCGCCGGGGGTGACCTGGCGGCGGAAGCGGGCGTTTTTGATGCCGCCGAACAGGCCGATCTTTCCCTTGTTCTCCGGCATGGACAGCATGGTCACGGCCCCCACCTGGGCCAGGGCTTCAATGATGAGCACGCCGGGCATCACGTGGTACTGGGGGAAGTGGCCCTGGAAGAAGGGCTCGTTGACGGTGACGCATTTGATGCCCTTGGCCCACTTGCCCACCTCGCCGTCCACGATGCGGTCCACCAGGGCGAAGGGGTAGCGGTGAGGGATGATCTCAGCGATCTGGTTGGAATTCAGCTGCATCATGGCTCAGCCCTCCCACTTCTTGAAGAGCACGCAGGCGTTGTGGCCGCCGAAGCCCAGAGAGTTGGACAGGGCATACTCCACCTGCTGCTCCCGGCCCTGGTTGGGGATATAGTCCAGATCGCAGGCCGGATCGGGTACCTGGTAGTGGATGGTGGCGGGCAGGAAGCCGTCCCGCAGGGCCAGAGCGGTGAAGATGGCCTCCACCGCGCCGGCGGCGCCCAGCATGTGTCCGGTCATGGACTTGGTGGAGCTGACGGCCAGCTTGGCGGCGTGGGCGCCGAACACGGCCTTGATGGCCGCGGTCTCCCCGGAGTCGTTGAGGGGGGTGGAGGTGCCGTGGGCGTTGATGTAGCCCACCTGCTCGGGGGACGCCCCGGCGTCGGCCAGGGCCAGGGCCATGGCGCGGGCGCCGCCCTCCCCGTTGGGGGCGGGGGCGGTGATGTGGTAGGCGTCGCAGGTGGCGCCGTAGCCCACCACCTCGGCATAGATCTTGGCGCCCCGGGCCAGGGCGTGCCCGTACTCCTCCAGCATCAGCACGGCCGCACCCTCGCCCATGACGAAGCCGCTGCGCTCGGCGTCAAAGGGGATGGAGGCCCGGCTGGGGTCATCCCCCACGTGGAGGGCCCGCATGGAGGTGAAGCCGCCGATGGACAGAGGGGTGATAGCGGCCTCGGCGCCGCCGCAGAGCATCACCTCGGCGTGGCCGTCCGGGATGTGGCGGAAGGCGTCGCCCACCGCGTTGGAGCCGCCGGCACAGGCGGTTACCGGGCAGGTGCACATGCCCTGAAAGCCCGCCATGATGGCAATGAAGCCGGCGCCCATGTTGGCGATGGTGGTGGGGATATAGAAGGGGGAGGCCCGGTCAAAGCCCTTCTGGGAGCAGCGCAGCTCCTCGCTCTCGGCCATCTCGATGCCGCCCACGCCGCTGGAGACGATGACGCCGCAGCGGGTGCGGTCCTCCGCCTCAGGGATCAGGCCGCTGTCGGCCAGGGCCTCCTTGGCGGCGGCGGCGGCCAATTGGGTGTAGCGGCTCATGTGCCGCACATCCTTCTTGTCCAGCACGGTGGTGGGGTCCCAGTCCTTGACCTCGGCGGCCAGGTGGACCTTCTGGGCGGAGCAGTCATACCGGGTGATGGGGCCAATGCCGCACACCCCGTCCCGGACAGCCTGCCAGGTGTCGGCGGCGTTGTGGCCCAGGGGGTTGACGGTGCCCAGGCCGGTAATCAGCACTCTGCGTTTTTCCATAATTGCGTTCCTCCTCACATGCCCATTGCGCCGTCCACCTGGAGCACCTGGCCGGTGATGTATCCGGCCTCCTCGGAGGCCAGGAAGGCCACGGCGGCGGCCACGTCCTCCGGGGTGCCGGGGCGGCCCGCCGGGATGGCGGCCAGCATGGCCTCCCGGGCCGCGTCGGGCAGGGCGGCGGTCATATCAGTGGCGATATAGCCGGGGGCCACCGCGTTGACGGTGACGCCGCGGCCGCCCAGCTCCTTGGCCAGGGACTTGGTCATGCCGATGAGCCCCGCCTTGCTGGCGCAGTAGTTGATCTGGCCCGGGTTGCCCCGCAGGGCCACCACGGAGCTGAGGTTGACGATGCGGCCGTAGCGGGCCTTCATCATGGGCCGGGCGGCGGCCTTCATGGTGAGGAAGGCCCCCTTGAGGTTGGTCTCGATGACCGCGTCGAAGTCCTCCTCCTTGAGCATCATGGCTAGGTTGTCCCGGGTGATGCCCGCGTTGTTGACCAGAATGTCCAGGGAGCCCAGCTCCTTCACGGCGGTGTCGATGAGGGTTTTTACGGCGGCGGGATCGGCCACACTGCCCTGGACGGCACGGGTCTGGACGCCCAGGGCCTCCAGCTCCTTTCGGGTCGCCTCTGCCGCGGCGGTGTTGCCCGCGTAGGAGAAGACCACGTTGGCCCCCCGGCGGGCCAGCTCCAGGCAGATGGCGCGGCCGATGCCGCGGCTGCCGCCGGTGACGACGGCGGTTCTTCCGGTAAAGCTCATAGCGTTATCCTTTCAGCGCGGCGGAGAGGGCGTCCAAATCGGCGCAGGTCTCCACGGCGTAGGTCTTGATGGCGGGAGCGGTCTTCTTGACAAAGCCGCTGAGGGCCTTGCCCGGGCCGATCTCCACGATGGTGTCCACCCCCAGCTCGGCCAGGCGGCGGATGGTGTCCTCCATGTAGACGGAGGTCTGCACCTGCTTCTCCAGCAGGGCGGGGATGGTGTCCTCCGGCCCCATCTCCCGGCCCAGACAGTTGAAGAGCACGGGGATGCGCATCGCGCCGAAGGCGGTCTCCTTGAACTTCTCCCGCAGAGCGTCGCCGGCGGGGGCGAGGAGGGAGGTGTGGAAGGGCCCGCTGACCTTCAGGGGCAGGCAGCGCTTGGCGCCCAGCTCCTTGGCCAGTGCGGCGGCCTTGTCCACGGCGGCCTGCTCGCCGCCGATGACCAACTGGCCGGGGCAGTTGTAGTTGGCGATCTCCACCACTCCTGCGCCGGCGGCCTGCCGGCATGCCTCCTGGAGCTTCTCGCGGTCCAGGCCCAGCACGGCGGTCATGCCGCAGGGGCGGGCCCGCCCCGCCGGGGGCCACGGCCCGCCGTGCTGGGGAGCGGTGAACCCCCCGGCGCACTGGAGGGCGGAGTACTCGCCCAGGGAGAGGCCCGCGGCGTAGTCCGGGACAATGCCCCGCTCCGCCAGCAGGGCGGTCATGCCGGCGGCAAAGGCCACCATACAGGGCTGGGTGTACTCGGTCAGGTTCAACACCCCGTCGGGGTCGGTGAACATGGTGGTTTTCAGATCGAAGTCCACGCCGGCGGCGTCCAGCACGGCGCGAAAGGCGGGATGGGCCTCGTAGAGGTCGGCCCCCATGCCGGGGTGCTGGCTGCCCTGCCCGGCGTACAGAAAGGCCAGACTCATTCGCTCAGCCCCTTTCGTACGGCCGCATATCCGGCCATCAGCTCCTCAAAGATCTGCCGCAGGGGACGGAGCTCGTGCACCATGCCGACCACCTGGCCGGCCATGAAGCTGCCGCCGTCCACGTCGCCGTCGAACACGGCCTTCCGCAGGGAGCCCAGGGTGAGCTGCTCCATCTCCTCCAGGGGGACATCCTTCTTCTCCATGCGCAGATATTCCCGGGCCATCTTGTTCTTGAGCACCCGCACCGGCGCTCCGGTGGAGCGGCCGGTGACGGTGGTGTCGTTGGCCCCGGCCTTGAGCACGGCCTGCTTGTAATTGACATGGATGGGGCACTCCTCGCTGGCCAGCAGGCAGGTGCCCACCTGGACGCCGCAGGCCCCAAGGGCAAAGGCGGCGGTGAGTTGCCGGCCATCAGCGATGCCGCCGGCGGCGATGACGGGAACGCTCACCGCGTCCGCCACTTGGGGCACCAGGGCCATGGTGGTCAGCTCGCCGATGTGGCCGCCGCTCTCGCAGCCCTCGGCAATGACGCCGTCGATGCCATAGCGCTCCAGCCGCTTGGCCAGAATGGGGGCGGCTACCACGGGGAACACCTTGATACCCGCCTCTTTCCAGGCGGGGACGTATTTGCCGGGATTGCCCGCGCCGGTGGTCACCACCTGCACCCCCTCCTCCGCCACCACCTTGGCCAGAGCGTCGATGTGGGGATTCATCAGCATCAGGTTGACGCCGAAGGGCTTGCCGGTGTTCACCTTGGCGGCGCGGATCTCGGCCCGCAGGGCCTCGGCGTCCATCCCGCCGGAGGCAACCAGGCCCAGGGCACCCGCGTTGGACACGGCGGCGGCGAAGGCGCCGGTGGCGATGTTGGCCATGCCGCCCTGGATGATGGGGAACTCAATCCCCAAAAGCTCGTTTAATTTCATAGAAACTCCTTATGAAACGCCTCCACGAAAAAGCCTCGCAGAGTTTCCCCGCCCGCAGGCGGGGAAATAAAATGAAATCCGTTTTCGGCCGCGATATGTGCGTGGACGAAAACACTTCTCAGCCCACAAGTGTGAGTTTTATCCGGAGAAGCCGGACAAAACTTGCGCGCGGGGGCTGCATCTCTCTCCAACAAGCGGCTCTGCCGCTTGTTGGAAGCTACGCCAGCTCCAGCAGAGCCCCGGCCCAGGTCAGCCCGCCGCCAAAGCCCACACACAGGGCTTTTTGGCCGGAGGTGATGGCCCCGCCTCCCACCAGCTCGTCCAGCAGCAGGGGAACGCTGGCGGCGGAGGTGTTGCCGGTGCGCTCGATGTTGCCGGGGCACCTGGCCGGGTCGATGCCCAGCTTCTTCACGGCAAAGTCGATGATGCGCTGGTTGGCCTGGTGGAACACGAAGAGGTCGATATCCTCCGGGGTAAGGCCGGCCCGGTCCAGCACCTCCCGGGCACAGCGGGGCACAGCCTCCACGGCGAAGCGGAACACCGACTGGCCGTCCATATGGACATGGGGGGGCGCGGCAGTGTTGACGCCGGGGACGTAGAGCACCTCTGAGTTGCCCCGGCAGCCCAGCACGGCGTGGAGGGAGGGGTAGTTTGCCCCCCACTCCACCAGGGCGGCCCCGGCACCGTCGCCGAAGAGCACACAGGTGCTCCGGTCACCAAAGTCCATGACCCGGCTGAGGATTTCCGCCCCCAGCACCAGGCCGTACTTCCGGGGGGTGGAGGCCAGCAGGCACTCGGCGGTGTGCAGAGCGTACACAAAGCCGGAGCAGGCGGCGTTCAGATCAAAGCATATGGTATCCTCCGGAAAGCCCAGCTCCTTTTGGAGCAGGCAGGCGGCGGCGGGGGAAAGAAAATCCGGGGTGACTGTGGCCACCAGGCAGATGCCGATTTCGCCGGGGGCGACGCCGCCCCGCTCCAGTGCCTGCCGGGCGGCGGCTAGACAGAGGGAGGTGTGGCTCTCGCCGTCGGTGCAGTAGCGTCGGGAGCGGATGCCGGTGCGGGTGGAGATCCACTCGTCGTTGGTATCCACGATTTTGGCCAAATCATCGTTGGTCACGACCTTTTTGGGCACGGCGGAGCCGGTGCTGATTAACTTAATCCCGTTCATGTACGCTCCTTTCTCAGGGCCTTCGCGCCCATCGCGCGGAATTTTTTATAGCGCCCGGCGGCCAGAGCCGGACCGCTGAGCTTGCCCAGGGCGTTGAGCTCCTTGACCAAGGCGGTGTCCAGAGTCCGGAACAGGGCGGCGGGGTTGGTGTGAGCCCCTCCCTCGGGCTCAGGAATGATGCGGTCGGCCACCTCCAGCTCCAGCAGGTCGGCGGCGGTGAGCTTCATCACGCCGCAGGCCTCGTCGCTGCGGGAGGCGTCCTTCCACAGGATGGCGGCAAAGCCCTCCGGGGAGAGGACGGAGTACACCGCGTTCTCCAGCATGAGCACACGGTTGCCCACGCCCAGGGCCAGGGCGCCGCCGCTGCCTCCTTCCCCGGTGACCACGGAGACTATAGGCACGGTGAGACGGCTGGACAGGGCCAGGGTGCGGGCGATGGCCTCCGCCTGGCCCCGGGCCTCGGCCTCCAGGCCGGGGTAGGCGCCGGGGGTGTCGATGAAGGTGATGACGGGACGGCGGAACTTCTCCGCCTGAAGCATGAGCCGCTGGGCCTTGCGGTAGCCCTCTGGTGAGGGCATGCCGAAGTGGAGGGACAGGTTCTCCTCCAGGGAGCGGCCCTTCCGGTGGCCGACGACGGTCACCGGCTTGCCGTGGAACAGGGCGACGCCGCCCAGGATGCTGCCGTCCTCGGCGCACAGGCGGTCGCCCCGTTGCTCAAAGAAATCGGTAAACAGGTGCTTAATGAAATCTGCCGTGCCGGGGCGCTCCGGGTGGCGGGCCAGGGCTACCCTCTGGGCGGGGGTCAGCTTACTTGCCATGCGCGTCGCCCCCCTTTCCATGGAGCTTCAGCAGATGGAGCAGGGTGGCGCGCAGCGCGTCCCTTGGAACGATGGCATCCAGGAAGCCGTGCTCCAGCAGATATTCGGCGCTCTGGAAGCCCTCGGGGAGCTTTTCGCCGATGGTCTGCTCAATCACCCGCGGGCCGGCGAAGCCGATCAGGGCGCCGGGCTCGGCCAGCATGATGTCCCCCAGGCTGGCAAAGCTGGCGGTGACGCCGCCGGTGGTGGGGTGGGTGAGCACCGAGATGTAGAGGCCGCCCTTCTGGGAGAACCGCTCCAGGGCGGCGGAGGTCTTGGCCATCTGCATCAGGGAGAGGATACCCTCCTGCATCCGGGCCCCGCCGCTGGCGGAGAAAAGGATGAGGGGGAGCTTGTACTTGTCGGCGTACTCCACCAGCCGGGTGACCTTCTCCCCGACGGCGGCGGACATGCTGCCCATGAAAAAGCGGCTGTCCAGGGCGCCCACGGCCACCCGCTGGCCCCCGATGCGGCCGGCGGCGGTGACCACACCCTCGTTCATGCCGGTGCGGCGGCGGGCGCCGTCCAGCTTGGCCTCGTAGCCGGGGAAGTCCAGCGGGTTGTTGGAGGCCAGGGGGGCGTCCAGCTCCCGGAAGGTGCCCTTGTCCAGAATGAGGCTCAGGCGGTAATAGGCCCCCACGGGGTAGTGGTGCCCGCACAGGGGGCAGACATAGCGGTGGCCTACCAGCTCCCGGCGGGGCACCGCCTTGCCGCAGGCGGGGCAGGCCTCCTCGGTGTGGGCCGGAGCGGGGGAGGAGCCCCGCAGGGCCTTGAGGGAGAGGAGCTTCTGGCGGCGCTGTGCAAAGACGCTGCTCATACCTCACGCACCTCCCCGCTGCCGCTCCAGGCCAGAAGGGTGTCCATATGGGCCTCTAGAAAGCCGGTGGAGTAGTTGCCCCGGACGAAGTCAGGGTGGTGGAGGATCTGGTGGAGCAGGTCGGTGTTGGTAGCCGGTCCCTCAATGACCAGCTCCTCCAGGGCCCGGCGCATCCGGCGGATGGCCTCCAGCCGGGTGGGGGCGTAGACGATCAGCTTGGCCATCAGGGAGTCGTAGTAGGGGGGCAGCTCGTAGCCGGTATAGAGGCCGGTGTCCACCCGCACGCCGTAGCCACCGGGCAGGTGGAGAAAGTCGATGCGGCCGGGACAGGGCTGGAACCCCTTGGCCGGGTCCTCGGCGTTGATGCGGCACTCGATGGCGTGGCCGCGGAACAGGACCTCCTCCTGGGTAACAGAGAGGGGGAGCCCGGCGGAAACGCGGATTTGCTCCCGCACCAGGTCCAGGCCGGTGACCAGCTCGGTGACTGGGTGCTCCACCTGGATGCGGGTGTTCATCTCGATGAAGTAGAACTGGCCGTCGGGGGCCAGCACGAACTCGATGGTGCCGGCGTTGACGTAGCCCGCGGCCCTGGCGGCCGCCACGGCCGCCGCGCCCATCCGCTCCCGCAGCTCCGGGGTCAGGGCCTTGGAGGGGGACTCCTCCAGCAACTTCTGGTTGCGCCGCTGGATGGAGCAGTCCCGGTCGCCCAACTGGATCACGTGCCCCTGCCCGTCGGCCATGATCTGGAACTCGATGTGGCGGGGGTTGACGATCAGCTTCTCCAGGTACATCTCCCCGCTGCCGAAGCAGGCCAGCGACTCGCTGCGGGCCTCTTCAAACAGGGGGATGAGCTGCTCCGGCTCATACACCCGGCGCATCCCCCGGCCTCCACCGCCGGCGGAGGCCTTGATGAGCACCGGGTATCCAATGGAGTCGGCCAGGGCCCTGGCCTGCTCGGCGGTGTCTACCGCCCCGTCGGAGCCGGGCACCACCGGCACCCCGGCGCTCTGCATCAGCTTCCGGGCGGCGGCCTTGTTGCCCATGGCGCGGATTACGTCGCCGGAGGGGCCGATGAAGGTGATGCCGGCGGCCTCGCAGGCGTCGGCAAAGTCGGCGTTCTCACTGAGAAAGCCGTAGCCGGGGTGGATGGCGTCGCACCCAGCGGCCTGGGCCACGGTGAGGATGGCATTGACGTTTAAATAGCTGTCTGCCGAGCGGGCGGGGCCGATGCAGTAGGCCCGCTCCGCCAGCTGGACATGGAGAGCCTCCCTGTCCGCCTGGGAGTAGACCACCACGGGCTCGATCTCCAGCTCCCGGCAGGCCCGGAATACCCGGACGGCGATCTCGCCCCGGTTGGCAATTAAAATGCGCTTGAACATGGGCTCACCCTTCCCGGTAGCGGAGCAGCGGCTCCCCGAAGGACACCAGGGCCCCGTCCTCCTGAAGGATCTCCTCGATGACGCAGTCGCAGGGGGCCTGCACCTCGTTCATCATCTTCATAGCCTCCATCAGACACACGGTCTGACCCTTTTTCACATGGTCGCCCACCTGCACAAAGGGAGCAGCATCGGGGGCGGAGGCGGCGTAGAAGGTGCCCACCAGGGGGGCGGTGATGCACTTGTCCGCAGGCGCTGGAGCAGCCGCCGGCGACACAGCGGCCGCGGGGGCGGGCACCGGGGCGGCGGCAGGAATGGGAGCGGCCGGGCCGCCCTTGCCCAGCTCCAGGGAGAAGTCCTTGGTGGAGAGCTTCAGGGTGGTGGCGGTGCTGGCGTCAAAGCGGGCCATCAGCTCAAAAATCTCTTGATTGGTCATAACGGCTCCTTTCGGAAAAAAGGCACCGGCCTGCACCGGTGCCCAGGTTCCTTATTACTCAGCGTGATCCTCCAGGTACTTCACCAGGTCGCCCACAGTCTTCATGTTGGGCAGCTCCTCGTCGGCAATGGTCACACCGAACTCCTCCTCCAGAGCCATGGACAGCTCCACGGCGGCCAGGGAGTCGGCCTCCAGATCCTCCGCCAGGCGGGCATCGGGTGTCACCTTGTCGGCGTCGCAGCTCAGGGTCTCCACAATAATCTCTTTAACCTTCTCAAAATCCATGACAGATTCTCCTTGCAAAATTACTTCAATCATTTTACTTAAAATTTTTTAAATAAAATAATTTAAGCATATTTTAGCAGGTCATTCGCATTTGTCAAGAAAAAAGTTTGTAAAATAATGGGTTCAATTGGGGTGAGCCCTTGAGCGGCAAGGTGTTTTGCCCGAGAAAAAAGTTGTAGGGTCCCCTTGCGGAGACGGGCAAATTGCAGTACGATAGCGGAAAAGGAGGAATCATATCGTGAAAGTATTTATTAGCGCGGATATTGAGGGAACCGCTGTTACCGCCACACGGGAGGGCTGTCGGCCGGGGGAATTTGAGTATGAGCGCAGCCGGAAGGAGATGACGGCGGAGGTGGTGGCCGCCGCCGAGGGGGCCCGGGCCGCCGGAGCCGAGCTGGTGGTGGTGAAGGACGCCCACGGGCCGGGGCTCAATATTCTGCCGGAGGAATTGCCGGAGTATGTCCAGCTCATCCGAAGCTGGAGCGGCTCACCGGAGATGATGGTGGAAGGGCTGGACAGCAGCTTCGATGCCGCCTTTTTCGTGGGCTATCACAATGCGGCGGGGGAGGGAGGCAACGCCCTGAGCCACACCATCAACGGCGGCGTGGTTCACCGCATCACCGTTAACGGGCAGCCCGCCTCGGAGTTCCTGATCTACAGTTGGATGGCCGCTTGGTATGGGGTTCCAAGCGTGCTCCTCACGGGAGACAAGACCCTGTGCGAGGTGGGGGCGGAGCTGCACCCCTCCCTGGTTACCGTGCCGGTAAAGGACGACGTGGGGGGACGTTCCCAGGGCCTCAGCCCAGTTTTGGCCCACAGACGGATCCGGGAGGGGGCAGAGCGGGCGGTGAAGCAGGACTTGTCCGCCGCCCGTATCACCCTGCCGGAGCATTTCCGGGTAGAGCTGACCTATAAGAGTCACCGGGATGCCTATACCAAGGGCTTCTACCCCGGCGCGGAGCGGGTGGACGCGATGACCTTGGCCTATGAGACCGGCGACTGGTACGAGGCAAACCGTTTCCTTTTGTTCGCCATCTGAGCAATGCGCCGCGTAAAGCAAAGGGCCGCCCGGTATAACCGGGCGGCCCTTTGCGTGAATGGGGGGTGTTGTTTTAAGTAGCCGCCCCGGCCGGGGCGGCAGGGCAGTCAGCCGCGGCCGGGGGCGCAGGCGCGAAGGCCCG
>OASS01000106.1_pt1 | contig 60039 bp, 51 predicted proteins | sample 1475811 | NCBI WGS metagenome assembly OASS01 (sample SAMEA2579922, study PRJEB22360) | human gut metagenome | biome: human gut; feature: human-associated habitat; material: faeces | place: Denmark | collected 2008/2010 | reverse complement strand
CCCTGGAGGTGAATTGGCCGCAGGCCAAGAGAGACCGGCCTGGGCCGTTCGCGTTGGATCAAGTAACTTTTTGAACCTGTTTTGCAGGTTCAAAAAGTTTAGCAGCCTGTCGAAAAGTCTTTTTCGACAGGCTGCGTGGAGGGCGGTATCAACCGCCCTCCACGTTTTTGTACCTTAACCTCTGCGCCGGCGGCTTCCGGTGTAGCGGCCCCGGCCGCTGTAGGCGTAGCCCCGGCGGCCTGTCCGGCCCCTGCCGCGGAAGAGCACCACCCGCAGCAGGAGGGCGGCGATTACTACCAGGACGACCACCAGAAGGATGCGCACCAGCAGATTGTCAAAGAACTTCTGAATCCGGTCCAGCCGGTAGGCCCACTCGTCCCGCTCCACCGAGCAGGTGGCCACCAGATCCAGGGTGCCGTAGGACTTGCCGTTGAAATAGGCCGTGATGGTGCCCAGCACCTGCCCCTGCTCCACCGGGGCCTCCACGCTCCGGGTTTCCAGGGTGTAGTCATACGTAAAGTTCTCGGCGGACACGTCGTTGGGCAGCAGGGCGGTCAGCTTCCCGTCGGGCATAAGGGTGACGGAGGCGGCGTCCTTGCCCAGGGTGACCTCCACCTCCGGGATGTCCCGCTTGGTGTTGTCCAGAATGGTCTGGGTGGAGAAGTTGGCAAAACCCCATTTAAACAGGCGGATGGTCTCGTCAAAGTAGATATAGCCCTCGCTGCCGGAGGTGCCCGGCTCCCGCTCACAGCCCATGACCACGGAGATCAGGTTCCGGTTCTCCCGGGTGGCGGAGGCGGCCAGGCAGTAGCCCGCCTCGGGGGTGGAGCCGGTCTTGATGCCGGTTGCGTACTCGTAGATGTAGCCCGCCACGCGGAAGTTGGAGATCAGGGCGTTGGTGGAGCGGATGATGCGCGGCTCGGGGTGCAGGTTGGTGGCGGGCATGGTGTAGTTCTTGGAGCCCACGATGGTGCGGAAGGTCTCGTGCTTCATGGCCTCCCGGCACATGAGGTAGATGTCGTAGGCGCTGGTGTAGTGGTCGTCGTCGTGGTAGCCGTGGGTGTTGGAGAAGTGGGTGTCCTCCATGCCCAGCTCGGCGGCCCGGGTGTTCATGAGCTCCACGAAGGAGGCCACATCGCCGCTTACCGCCTCAGCCATGACGTTGCACGCCTCGTTGGCCGAGGGGATCAGGGCGGCGTAGAGCAGGTCGATGATGCGGATCTGTTCCCCCTCTTTGATATCGGCCGTGGAAGCGCCCTCCCCGATGCCGGTGTGAAGGGCGGAGCTGGCGGTGACGGTCTGCTCCAGGGACAGCTCTCCCCGGTCCACCGCCTCCAGGGTGAGCAGGCAGGTCATCACCTTGGTGATGGAGGCGGGGTAGTTGTGCGCGTGGGCGTTCTTCTCGTAGAGAACCTCGCCGGTGTCGGGGTCCACCAGAACGGCGGCCTTGGCGTTGACGTCCATATCGTCCAGAATGGCGCTGCCGCTGTCCGCAGCGGAGGCAAAGGTGGTCAGCAGCCCCGAGAGCAGGGCGAGGCAGAGTAAAACGGAAAGCAGTCGTGATTTTTTCATAGGAAACTCCATTTGACTATGTTATAATAACGGTATGGCTATTATAACAAACCCCGGACCGGGACGCAACGGGGAGGGGGATACAAAAAGATGAAGATTTCCAGACTGGAATTTGTGGCCCTGCTGCTGGCGGCGGTCTTTGCGGCCTTCGCGGCGGGCTGGTTTTTTCGGGGGCAGGCCGCGCCCCAGCCCGTGCGGGTGGAGACCGAGCGCACCCTGACCCAGGAGACGCCCCTGGCGCTGCCCGCGCCTACGCCCTCCCCCTCCGCCCAGAGCAAGGAGGATACCCTTGCCGGCGGGGCGAAGATCAACCTCAACACCGCCGGGGTGGACGAGCTGATGACCCTGCCGGGCATCGGGGAGAAGCGGGCGGAGGACATCATTGCCTACCGCCGGGCCAACGGCCCCTTCCGCATCCCGGAGGAGCTGACCGAGGTGCCGGGCATCGGCGAGGGCATTCTGGAGGGCCTCATTGACTACGTGACGACTGGGGAGGAGAACCGATGAAAATACTGGTGGTAGACGACGAGAAGGTATTGGTCAAGGGCATCAAGTTCAACCTGGAGAGCGAGGGCTACCAGGTGGAGGCGGGCTATGACGGGGAGGAGGCGGTGGAGCTGGCCCGCAGCGGCTCCTTCGACCTCATCATCCTGGATCTGATGATGCCCAAGATCGACGGGCTCCAGGCCTGTATGCGCATCCGGGAGTTCTCCAACGTGCCCATCATCATGCTCACCGCCCGCAGCGAGGACACCGACAAGATCATCGGCTTCGAGTGCGGGGCGGACGACTACATCACCAAGCCCTTCAACATTCTGGAGCTGAAGGCACGGGTGCGGGCCCTGCTGCGCCGGGCGGGCATGGCGGCCCAGAAGCAGGGGGGCGGCGGCCGGCTGTCCATGGGCCACATCACCCTGGATGTGGACGCCCGGGCCGCCTGGAAGGACGGCAAGAGCGTGGATCTCACCGCCAAGGAGTTCGACCTGATGGAGCTGCTGCTGCGCAACCCGGGCCGGGTGTACTCCCGGGAGAACCTGCTCAACGTGGTGTGGGGCTATGAGTACGCCGGAGATTACCGCACGGTGGACGTGCACGTGCGCCGCCTGCGGGAGAAGCTGGAGCTGGACCCCGCCAACCCGGAGTACATCCTCACCAAGTGGGGCGTGGGCTACTATCTGAAGCATGGATAAGGGGAGCGGCGCGGTCAGGCGCGTGCCCTTCTGGCGCTCCCTCCAGACCAAGTTCGCCCTGACCTATATCGTGATTGTGGCGGCGGTGCTGATTCTGCTCAACACCTACCCCCTGGTGGTGTCGGAAAAGCTGGCCTACCAGTCCAAGCAGGCCTCCATGCTCAACCAGGCCTCGGTGCTGGCCTCCGCCCTGGCCACCGGGCCGGAGGCCCTTACGGCCGAGGGTGCCACCCGGACGGTGGAGCTGCTGCGGGGCAGCCTGGGAGTGACCCGGGTGGTGGTCACCGACCCAAACGGCCTGGTGCTCTGCGATTTCCAGGACGGCGTGGGGCGGGCCGACACCGCCGGGCGGTACGCCCTGTTCTGGGAGCTGGTCACCGCCCTGCGGGGCAACAACGTGTTCCGCTCTGAGTACGGCGACGGGGCCTTCCGAAGCCGGGCGGCGGTGCCCATTACCTACCGCTCCATGACCCAGGGGGCGGTCTACCTCTACGAGTACGACGCCGAGCAGGGCGCGCTGCTCCAGGGGATCCAGACCAACCTGCGCTTTATCTCCATCGTCATCTGTATGGTGTCGCTGGTGATGGGGGTGGTCTTCTCCAAGGCCCTCACCCGGCGTATCGCCCAGCTCCTGCGGGGCATCCACACGGTACGGGAGGGCGAGTACAGCCACCGGGTGAGCGTCCGGGGCGGCGACGAGCTCAGCCGCCTGGCCGACGAGTTCAACGAGCTCACCGGCCGCCTCCAGACCACCGAGGAGGTGCGCCGGCGCTTCGTCTCCGACGCCTCCCATGAGCTCAAAACCCCACTGGCCTCCATCCGCCTGCTCACCGACTCCCTGCTCCAGGCCGACCACATGGACGGCGAGACGGCACGGGAGTTCCTCAACGACATCGGGGACGAGGCTGATCGGCTCACCCGCATCACCGAGAAGCTGCTTACCCTCACACGGCTGGACACCGCCCCGGCGGCGGAGGACGTCCCCGTGGATGTGGGGGCGGTGGTGGAACGGGTAGAGCACATGCTCTCCCCCCTGGCCCGGGCGGTGGAGGTGAGCCTGGAGCTGAAGCTCCAGCCGGGCTGTGTGGTGCTGGCCACCGAGGACGACCTCTACCAGATCGCCTTCAATCTGATGGAGAACGCGGTGAAGTACAACCTGCCCGGCGGCCGGGTGCTCGTCACCCTCACTGCCGACGGCGGGCGGGTGGTCCTCCGGGTGGAGGATACCGGCGTGGGCATCCCGGAGGCGGATCTGCCCAAGATCTTCGACCGCTTTTACCGGGTGGACAAGGCCCGCTCCCGGGCCGCCGGCGGCACCGGACTGGGCCTGTCCATCGTGCGGGACACGGTGCTTCAGCACGGCGGCGCCGTCACTGCCCGGCGGCGGGAGCCGGAGGGCACCTGCTTCGAGGTCAGCTTTGCCCAGTGGAACGGAGAGGAGGTGGGCCGATGAGACGACGCATCGCGGCGCTGGGCTGTCTGCTGGCTCTGGCCGCCGGGGGCTGCGCCCCCCGCCCGGAGGAGCCGGAGGGCGGCTACTGCGTGTACTACTCCGCCCTGTCCGACCGCTTTGCCCCCCTGCCGCTGGACTGCGAGCCCTTTGAGGGGAGCGGCGGCGACCCCATCCCTGCCCTGGTGGACGCCCTGCTGTCCCCGCCGGAGACCCAGGGCCTCACCTCCCCCTTCCCCGAGGGGGTGCGCCTGTTGAGCTGGGAGGTGGAGGAGGGCCGCCTCCACCTGGATCTCTCCGAGCAGTACGGCGGCCTGTCCGGGGTGGATCTCACCGTGGCCGACGCCTGCCTGACCCTCACGCTGTGCCAGGTGGAGGGAGTGGAGTCGGTCTATGTGACGGTGGAGGGGAGGGAGATCCCTTACCGCCGCGTCCAGCAGCTCGGTCCCGACGGACTGCTGCTCACCGACGGCACCGATGTGCCGCCGGAGGAGCCGGAGCCCAGTCCCACCCCGCCCGCCTCTTGACAAGGGGCGGGCGGGGGTGTAGCATAACACTCAACCTGAAACAGGAAAGGAAGATCCTGCCCATGAGTCAGCAGCGCATCGGCACCCAGTGCCTCCACGCCGGGTATACCCCCGGGAATGGTGAGCCCCGCAACATCCCCATCGTCCAGTCCACCACCTTCCGCTACGCCACCGGCGAGCAGATGGGAGCCCTCTTCGACCTGGAGGAGAGCGGCTACTTCTACACCCGCCTCCAGAACCCCACGAATGACCACGTGGCGGCCAAGATCTGCGCCCTGGAGGGGGGAACCGCGGCCATGCTGACCTCCTCCGGTCAGGCGGCTTCCTTTTACGCCATCTTTAACATTGTCTCCTGCGGGGAACATGTGGTGTGCTCCTCCTCCATCTACGGCGGTACCTATAACCTCTTCGCCGTCACGATGAAGCGCATGGGCATCGACTTCACCTTCGTCGACCCCGACTGCACCGAGGCCGAGCTGGAGGCCGCCTTCCGGCCTGAGACCCGGGCCGTCTTTGGCGAGACCATCGCCAACCCCGCCCTCACCGTGCTGGACTTTGAGAAGTTCGCCAGGGCGGCCCACGCCCACGGCGTGCCCCTCATCGTGGACAACACCTTCGCCACCCCGGTGAACTGCCGCCCCTTCGAGTGGGGGGCCGACATTGTCACCCACTCCACTACCAAGTACATGGACGGCCATGCCAACGCGGTGGGCGGCGCCATCGTGGACTCCGGCCGGTTCGACTGGACGGCCCACGCCGACAAGTTCCCCGGCCTCACCACCCCGGACGAGAGCTACCACGGCGTGACCTACACCGAGCGCTTCGGCCTGGAGGGGGCCTACATCACCAAGGCCACCGCCCAGCTCATGCGGGACTTCGGCGCCATCCCCGCCCCCATGAACGCCTACCTGCTCAACGTGGGGCTGGAGACCCTGCCCCTGCGCATGGCCAGGCACTGTGAAAACGCCCTGGCCGTGGCCCGGTTCCTGAAGGGACACCCCAAGGTGAGCTGGGTGCGCTACCCCGGCCTGGAGGGCGACCCCTACTACGAGCGGGCCCGGAAGTACCTGCCGAACGGCACCTGCGGCGTGGTGTCCTTCGGCGTGAAGGGCGGCCGGGAAGCGGCCTCTAAGTTCATGGCGGGCCTGGAGCTGGCCTCCATTGCCACCCATGTGGCCGACGCCAAGACCTGCGTGCTTCACCCCGCCAGTACCACCCACCGCCAGATGAGCGACGCCGAGCTGGCCGCCGCCGGGGTGGCCCCCGACCTGGTGCGCTTCTCCGTGGGCATCGAGGATGTGAACGATATCCTGGCCGACCTGGAAAAGGCCCTGGAGGGAGCGTAAACAGAAAAAATAAAATGCGCTCCCAAAACGGGAGCGCATTTTTTAGAAGAGAGGAGAGACTGCTATGGAATGGAGACGGCTGACACAGCCGGAGGAACCGGCGTTTGGAAGGGCGATGGCCCTCTACGAGGCCAGCTTTCCCCGCCACGAGCAGCGGCTGCCCGATGAGCAGCGGGCCGTCCTGTCCCACCCGGAGTACCATTTCACCCAGCTTTTTGATGGGGCGGAATTCGTGGGGCTGCTGCTCTACTGGGAGGCGGAGGACTTCCGCTATGTGGAGCATTTCTGCGTCCGTCCGGAGCTGCGGGGCCGCCGCTACGGCGCCAAGGCGCTGGAGGAGCTGGGCCGGGATGGGAAAACCGTGGTACTGGAGATCGACCCGCCGGTGGACGAGATCGCCCGGCGGCGGCAGGGCTTCTACCAGCGGTGCGGCTTCGCCGTCAACCCCTATCCCCACGTCCATCCCCCCTACCGGCCGGAGTACCCAGGCCATGAGCTGGTGGTGCTCTCCAGCCCCCGGGCGCTGACCCCGGCGGAGTACGGGGCGTTCGCGTGTTACCTGAGCGCGGTGGTGATGGCCTGAGGGGCGGGCTCTGGCCGGGCGCGCCGGAGGGAGCGGCTGAAGCGCAGGCTGACGAGGAGAACGGCCCCCTCGGCGGCGGGGAAGGCCAGCCATACGCCGGTGAGGCCCAGCAGGGCGGCCAGCAGCAGGGCGGCGGCCACGATGGACACAAAGCCCCGGAGCAGGGAGAGCCGGAGGGAGCGGCCGGGGTGCTCCGCCGCCCCCAGGAAGGAGGCGGTGATCAGGTTCAGCCCGGCAAAGGGAAAGCCCAGAAAGTAGAGCCGCAGGCCCTGCTCCGCCATCTGCTGGAGCGCCGGATCTCCGTCCCGGTTGAAGAGGGACACCAGCGGCCCGGCGGCGAAGAAGGCCAGCGCGGCCATGCACAGCCCCGCGCACAGGGCCAGCCCCAGGGCCATGCGGCACAGGGTGCGCACCCCGGCGGCGTCTCCCCGGCCGTGGGCCAGGCTGACCAGGGGCTGGACGCCCTGATTGACGCCGGTGAAGAGAGCGAGGGCCATCAGCGCCAGGTTGGCCACAATGCCGTAGGCCGCCACTCCCAGCGTCCCCGCCAGGCGGAGGGTCAGCAGGTTGAAGACCGCCAGCACCAGGCCGGAGGAGCACTCGTTGAGAAAGGCGGCGCTGCCCAGCCCGGCCAGATCCGCCAGCGGCCGGAGGGCGGGGCGGAAGGGGCGCAGGCGGAAGCGGCTGCGGCGGGTGAGGATGTGCAGGGAGGACACGCACAGGCCCACCACCGGGGCGATGCCGGTGGCCAGGGCCGCGCCGAAGATGCCCATATCCATGGGGTAGAGGAACACATAGTCCAGCACGATGTTGGACAGACTGCCCAGCAGCATGGCGGCCATGGCCAGCTTGGGATTGCCGTCGTTGCGCACGAAGGCGGTGAGAATGTGGTTGAGCAGGAAGCAGGGGGCAAAGAGGAGCACCGTGCGCAGGTAGACCGAGCACATGGGCAGGATGGCTCCCTCCGCCCCCAGCAGGCGGGCCAGCGGCACGGCCCACAGCAGACCGGCCAGCGCCAGCAGTCCGCCCAGCGCCCCGCCGCAGGCCAGGGCGCGGGAGAAGGCGCGGTCGGCCCGCACGCCGTCCCCCTGGGTGCGGCAGATGGCGTACCGGGTGGCCCCGCCGATGCCCAGCATCAGCCCCAGCCCGTTGATGAGGCCGAAGACCGAGATGGCCAGGTTGAGGGCCGCCAGCCCGTCGGTGCCCAGCCGGTGGGCCACAAACAGGGTGTCGGCCAGGATGTAGCCGGACAGGCCCAGCGCGCCCAGCACATTCAGGCTCACATACTGAAAAAAGCTCCGCTTCACTCCGATCCCTCCTAAAAACGTCCCAGAGCGGCAAAAAACGTGCCTGGGCCGATTCCTTCTAAGACCTACGGAATCGGTTCAGGCACGTTTCACATTTATCCGGTGATAAACGGGAAGCCACAGGGCATTCATCTGTCGGGTATTAAGATAACAGAAAGACCGCCCCCTGTCAACCCCCCGGCTGTACCAGCTTTTTTTACCATTTGTTATTGCTCTGTAACTTGTCCGGGAAAACCAGGGGAGCTATAATACAAATAGGAATCGAATGTTGAAGGGAGTGTGTACCATGAAGCGAATACTGGCGCTGGGCCTCTGTCTGGCCCTGCTGTGCCCCGCCGCCCGGGCGGCAGAGGAGGCGAAGGGGTGGAGCCGGAGCGAGCCGGGCGGAGATTATGTGACCCTCCGGGTGCCCTGCCCCCAGGGGGAGGCCCTGGACTGGTCGGAGCAGACCCTCCTCGCGGTGCGGTACGCCGACACGGGGGAGCCGGTGCCCCTCACCAGCGACTACCAGCAGGGCTGGCTCTTCGCCACCGTCCCGGCGGCGGAGGCGGAGCGGCCCCTGGAGGTCTTTCAGGGGGAGGAGCACCGCTTTCCCGACTGCATCACCGTCTGGAAGGGGCACGAGTACTACAACGACCCCAGCGGCGCAAAGGAGCTGTATCTCCGGGGGGTGATCCAGGGGGATCACGCGGGCAATCTGAACCCCGACGCCGCCCTGACGCGGGCGGAGGCCTTTTCCCTGCTGGTTCACCTGCTGTCCCTGGAGCCGGGGGGCGACCCCGGCTACGCCGACGTGGAGCCCGGCGACTGGTATTATGATACCGTCTCCGCCGCCCGGGCCGGCGGACTGGCGGCGGAGGACGCCTATTTCCACCCCGACCGGCTGGTGACCCGGGGAGAGCTCACCGTCATGGCTGCCCGGGCCATGGAGGCGGTGGGCTGGCTGACCATACCGGAGGGGGGAACGGCGGCGGAGCTGACTCTGGTCGATGCCGGGGAGATTCCGGACTGGGCTTTAGCGTCCTATCTGGCCTTTGATAAACAGGGCCTGGGCATCTTCACCCAGCGGTTCACCGGGGAGACCGACCCGGTCTACGGGGAGCCCGGAGTGGAGGAGCTGGCGGAGTGGGACAGGCCCGCTACCCGGGGCGAGGCGATCACCTTCCTGGACGACGCCCGTACCCGCCTGCCCTGGTACCCCACCCAGACGGCCATCGACTGGGGCTTTGACGAGACCATGCCCGTCGTCGACGGCTCCACCTCCACCTACCCCTATACCAGGGCGGTGTACGGGGCGCTCTTCTGGAATTATGACAACCATCCGCAGTTCCCGGAGAGCCACTCCAAGAGCCATGAGTCCTACGAGCGGCTCATCAACGGGGAGGTGGACGCCCTCTTCGCCGCCACCCTGCCCTCGGAGGAGCTGAAGGCCCAGGCGGAGGCGGCGGGGGTGGAACTGGAGTACATTCCCATCGCCTATGACGCCATGGTGTTCTTCACCAACGCGGAGAATTCTGTCACCGGGCTGACCCAAAAGCAAATACAGGACATATATGTGTACGGGAAATATACGAATTGGAATCAGGTGGGCGGCCCGGACGCGGAGCTGCTTCCCTACCGCCGCAACACCGACAGCGGCTCCCACGCCCTGATGGAGCAGTATTTCCTGGAGGGCGGAAAGCTCTCGCTCAGCCCCGATGTGCACAACGTCCTCACCTCCTATGCCATGTCCTCCGCCCTCACCGATGTGGCCGGGGCCATGACCACCGACCCCCTGGCTTACGCCATGGGCTATAGTGTGTACTATTATTATGTAAATAGCTATTGGCTCCTGGGCGACGCGGGCGGAGGGGAGCTCAAGCTGCTGGCGGTGGATGGGGTGCTCCCCTCGGATGAGACCATCGCCGACGGAAGCTACCCCCTGGCGGGGTACAACTACCTGGTGCTCCGGGCCGGCGAGCCGGAGGACGCCCCCGCCCGGCGGCTGGCGGAGTTCATGGTGAGCGAGGCGGGCCAGACCTGCGTGGGCAGCGCGGGCTTCGGCCCCCTGTCCTCGGGCCCCCAGGCGGACTTCCAGCGGGAGCAGCCGAACCAGAGCGTGGACGCCGTCTTTCCCGCTGGGCCTGGCTATGTGGTTCTTTCCTGGGATGAGGCCCACACCACCCTCCGGGCCAGCGGTCTGGAGCGGAGCGGGACGGACGGCTGCTGGCATGAGCTGATCGCCAACGAGTGCCCCGCGCCGGAGCCGGGCAAACTCTCCGCCGCCCGGCTGGGCCCCGGGGGCGGCACCGTGATCTTCGGCGCGGTGGGCGGCGAGCAGGGGGACAGCCTCACCGTCCGCCTCACCTATGGAGGCGGGCAGAGCCTGACCCAGCGGGTCTATCCCGGCCAGACCTTCCACTTCCTGCTGGAGGGCAGCCCCGCGCTGGAGAAGCTGGAGCTGCTCCAGGGCAGACAGGTGCTGGACGGCTGTACCGGGCTTTCGTAGTGATTTGTGAAGCCGCGGCGGAAGGGGCAAACAACGTGCGGGCCGGTCAAAAGACCGGCCCGCACATTGTTATTGCTCCGCCAACTGTTCCAGCAGCACCTGGCGCACCACCGCCGGGGCCGCCTGGCCTTTGAGCTGGCGCATGACCTGCCCCACCAGGAAGCCGAAGGCCTTCTCCTTGCCGGAGCGGTAGTCGGCCACCGATTTTTCATTGGCGGAGAGCACTTGCTCCACCACCTGGGCCACCAGGCCCGCGTCGGACACCTGGGCCAGACCGTGGGCGGCCACATACGCGTCCACGTCGCCGTCGGTCTCGAAGACCGCCTCGCACACTTTGACGGCGGTGTTGCGGTTGAGCTGCCCCTCCTTCACCAACTGGATCAGCCGGGCCAGGGTGGGGGGCGTCAGGGCCATGTCCCTGGCCTCCAGGCCGTGGGCGGAGAGCTGGGCCAGTACCGGCCCCATGAGCCAGTTGGCCGCCTGCTTGGGCTCCGCCCCCAGGGCCACCGTCTCCTCGAAAAAGCGGGCCAGGGCCTTCTGGGAGGTGAGCATCTCCGCGTCGTAGGGGCCCAGGCCCCAGGCGGCCTGATAGCGGGCCCGCTTGGCCGTAGCCAGCTCCGGCTGGCTGGCCCGCAGCGCCTGGATGTAGGCCTCGCTCAGCTCCAGGGGCGGAAGATCCGGCTCGGGGAAGTAGCGGTAGTCCTGGGCGTCCTCCTTGGAGCGCATGGGATAGGAGGCGTCCTTGTTCTCGTCCCAGCGCCGGGTCTCCTGCACCACCCGGCCGCCCGCCTCCAGCCGTTCGATCTGCCGCCGGGCCTCATAGTAGATGGCCCGGCGGATGGCCTTGAAGGAGCTGAGGTTTTTCAGCTCGGTGCGGGTGCCCAGCGTGTCCGAGCCCGCCGGGCGCACCGACAGGTTCACGTCGCACCGGAGGGAGCCCTCCTGCATCTTGCAGTCGGAGACGCCCAGGTATTGTAGGGTCTCCCGCAGCCACTCCAGGTAGGAGACCACCTCCTCCGCCGTGCGGAAGTCGGGCTCGGTGACAATCTCGATGAGGGGCACGCCGCAGCGGTTGTAGTCGATTTTGGTCTGCTCCGTCCAGGGGTCGTGGATCAGCTTGCCCGCGTCCTCCTCCATGTGCAGCTCGTGGATGCCCACGGTGCGGCCCCCCGCCTCCACCGCCCCGTCCCGGCCGATGGGCAGGTAGAGCTGGGAGATCTGGTAGGCCTTGGGCAGATCGGGGTAGAAGTAGTTTTTCCGGTCGAACCGGCTGTACCGGGTGACGGTGCAGCCCAGGGCCAGGGCGGCCCGGACGGCGTACTCCACCACCTTCCCGTTGAGCACGGGCAGCGCCCCCGGCATGCCGGTGCACACCGGGCAGCAGTGGGTGTTGGGCGCGCCGCCGAAGGCGGTGGTGCAGGCGCAGAAGATTTTGCTTTTGGTGGCCAGCTCCACATGAGTCTCCAGGCCGATTACGGTTTCCCAGTTCACAGCGCGTCACCTCCTTTGGCGGTTGCAGGCGTGTCCGGATGGCGGCGGTGCCAGTCGGTCTCCTGCTGGTAGGCGTGGGCGGCGTCCAGCACCGCCAGATCCCCCAGGGCCGGGCCGATGAGCTGGGCGCCGATGGGCAGGCCGCTCCGGTCGAAGCCGCAGGGCATGGACAGGGCGGGCAGGCCCGCCAGGTTGGCGGGGACGGTGTAGATGTCGCTCAGGTACAGGCTCAGCGGGTCGGCCAGGCCCTCCCCCAGCCGGGGGGCGGTGGTGGGGGCCACCGGGGTGAGGAGCAGGTCGTACCTCTGGAAGACCGCGTCAAAGGCGGCCTTCAGCCTGGCCCTGGCCTGGAGGGCCTTTTTGTAATAGGAGTCGTAGCAGTCCGCGGAGAGGACGAAGGTGCCCAGCAGAATCCGCTTCTTCACCTCCGGGCCGAAGCCCTCGGTGCGGGTTCTGCGGTACAGCTCCTCCAGACTGCCGCAGCCCTCCGCCCGCCAGCCGTATTTCACCCCGTCGAACCGGGCCAGGTTGGAGGAGGCCTCGGCGCAGGCCAGGATGTAGTAGGCGGGCACCGCGTAGTCCAGCAGGGGCAGGGAGCACTCCTCCACCACCGCCCCCCGCGCCCGGAGCACCCCGGCGGCGGCCCGGACGGCCGCGGCCACCTCCGGCTCCAGCGCGCCGCCCACTGCGTGAAGAAGCCCGCCGAAGCACTCGGCGGGCAGGCCGATGCGCCTGCCCCGCACGTCGCCGGTGAGGGCGCAGAGCAGCCCCCCGGCGGGGAGCTCCAGGCTGGTGGCGTCCCGGGGATCCCGCCCACGGATGAGCTCCAGCACCGCCGCGCAGTCGGCGGCGGAACGGGCGATGGGGCCGAGCTGATCCAGGGAGGAGGCGTAGGCGACCAGGCCGTACCGGGACACGGAGCCATAGGTGGGCTTCATGCCGGTGACGCCGCAGTGGGCGGCGGGCTGGCGGATGGAGCCTCCAGTGTCCGAGCCGATGGCGTACCACACCTCCCCGGCCGCCACCGCGGCGGCCGCCCCGCCGGAGGAGCCGCCGGGGGAGCGGGTGAGATCCCAGGGGTTTTTCGCCGGACCGTAACAGGAGGTCTCACAGGTGGAGCCCATGGCGAACTCGTCCAGGTTCAGCTTGCCCATGGACACCGCCCCGGCGGCGGTCAGGCGCTCCACGGCGGTGGCGTCGTAGCAGGGGGTGAAGTCCCCCAGGATTTTGGAGGCGCAGGTGGTGCGCATTCCCCTGGTGCAGAGGTTGTCCTTGTAGGCCATGGGTACCCCGGCCAGGGGGGAGGCGGACAGTGCGGGGGCGGGGGCGGGCGAATCCGCCACGGTGATAAAGGCGTTGTTGCCCGGCTGGCAGGCGGCAATCCGCCCAGCGGCGGCGGCAATGGCCTCGGCCTGGGTGACGGCTCCGGCCCGGAGCTGCCCGGCCAGCTCCAGGGCAGTCAGTTCATACAGCTCCATATTCCACCTCACTCCACGGCTTTGGGGACGAGAAAGCTCTCCCCGTCGGCGGCCGGAGCCCCGGCCAGCAGGGCCGCCCGGTCGGCGGAGGGGGCGGTTTCATCGGGGCGCGGGACGTTTTTCAGCGGGAAAACGTGGCTCAGCGGCTCCGCGCCGGCGGTGTCCAGGCCGTCCAACACCGCCATGTAGTCCAGAATCCGCTCCAGCTCCCGGGCGATCTCCTCCTTCTCCCCGCCGGGGAGGGAGAGGCGGGCCAGATCGGACAGATGGTCAATTCGCGCTTCGGTAATGTTCATGGGAAGGGTTCCTCCTTTTCTTCGCTGTCTGGGGGGCGAACCGCGCCCGCCCCCGCTCCTTATGGCTCAAGCCTGGTCCGGTCCCGGGGAAACAGGCTGGCCCGGCGGATGTTGTCCAGGCCGCAGAGCTGCATGGTCAGCCGCTCCAGGCCGATGCCCAGGCCGCCGTGGGGCGGCGCGCCGTGCTTGTGGAACAGCAGGTAGCCCGAAAAATCCTCCGGCTCCATGCCCCGCGCCTTTAACTTTTCCACCTGCTGGCCGTAATTGTGGATACGCTGGCCGCCGGTGGTGATCTCCATCCCCCGGAAGAGCAGATCGAAGGAGAGGGTGTACCGGGGGTCTTCCGGATCGTCCATGGTGTAGAAGGGACGCTTCCTGCCGGGGTAGTGGGTGACGAACACGAAGTCGCTGCCCCACACCTCCTTGGCGTACCGGCCGATGTGCTGCTCCTCCTCCGGCTCCAGATCGTAGGGCTCCCGGATGGCATAGCCGTAGGCCTCCGCCGCCAGGCGCTTGGCCTCGTCAAAGCGGACGGCGGGTATGTGCTCCGCATCGGGCAGCTCCGCACCCAGCAGGGCCAGCTCTCCGGCGTATTCCTGCCGGAGCAGGGCCACAAGGCGGCGCAGAAAGCCCTGCTCCAGCGCCATCAGGTCGGTAAAGGAGTGGAGAAAGCCCATCTCCAGATCCAGGGAGGTATATTCGTTCAGGTGCCGCTGGGTGGCGTGCTTCTCCGCCCGGAACACCGGGCCGATCTCATACACCCGCTCAAACACCCCCACCATGGCCTGCTTGTAGAGCTGGGGGGACTGGGCCAGCACAGCTTTCCGGCCGAAATAGTCCAGCCGGAACTGGCTGGAGCCTCCCTCGGCCCCGGCCCGGCCCAGCTTGGGGGTGTGGATCTCGGTAAAGCCCTCCCCCTGGAGAAACTCCCGGAAGGCCCGGCAGACGGCCGCCTGGATGCGGAACACCGCCCGGGCGCGGGGGGCGCGGAGGGTCACCGGGCGGAGGGAGAGCTCCGTGTCCAGGCTGAGGGGACTCTTTTTGGACAGGGGCACCGGCGGGGGCGCGGCGGGCCGGGAGAGCACCGTGCACCGGGCCTCCGCCAGCTCCGCCCCGCCGGGCGCCCGGGGTTCGGGCCGGAGTAAGCCGGAGACAGAGACGGCGCACTCCTCACGCACCCCCTCAGGACGCCGGGGACAGACGCACTGGATCAGCCCCTCCCGGGTGCGCAGGGTGAGGAAGGTGACCCCGCCCAGATCCCGCAGGGCGTGCACCATCCCGTGCAGGGTGACGGCCCGGTTATTCCGGCCCACCACCGCCGCGTCAAATTTCGTTGCCAGAACTTCCATGCCAATCACACCTTTCTGCAAAAAAGAATAAAAAAATCCCGAAGCCGGTTTTCCAGCTTCGGGACGGAACAAACTCCGCGGTACCACCCAAAATTGCGCCGTCGTGTGCAACGGACGCCACTCGGAACCCTTAACGCGGGTGGGACGGGCGCGCCTACCCCCTGAGGCCAGGGCTCGGGACGCCGGCTCAAACGTGTTGCGCCATCCCATCCTGCCGGACCGGGCTCTCAGTCGGTGACCCGGATTCTCTGTCGGCCCTCACGGGGGGCGGTCGTTCTCTCTGCCTTTGTTGAGCGTAGTATACGCAGTTTGAAGGCAAAAGTCAAGCACAAAATTTTTTTGCACCGGGGGCGCGGGTGTGGTACAATGTCGAAAACCACACACTGAGGTGAGAGACTATGAAGGATTGGGACGCCCTCTATGAGGAGTGCATCCACTGTCAGAAGTGCGGCCTGGCGGAGACCCGGACCAACGTGGTGTTCGGCGAGGGAGCCAGGGACGCGGAGGTCATGTTCATCGGGGAGGGCCCCGGCGAGCAGGAGGACCGCACCGGCCGGCCCTTTGTGGGCCGGGCGGGCCAACTGCTGGACGATATGCTGGCCATGATCGACCTGAAGCGGGAGAAGGTGTTCATCGGCAACATGGTCAAGTGCCGCCCGCCCCAGAACCGGGATCCCCTGAACATCGAACAGGAGGCCTGCATCGGTTACCTGCGCAACCAGGTGGCCCTGCTCAAGCCGAAGATCATCGTCTGCCTGGGGCGCATCGCCGCCATGAAGCTCATCAAGGAGGACTTCAAAATCACCCGTGAGCATGGCCAGTGGATCGAAAAGGCCGGGGTGTGGATGATGGCCATGTACCACCCCTCCGCCCTGCTGCGGGATCCCCGCAAGCGGCCGGAGAGCTTTGAGGACTTGAAGAGCCTCCAGGCCAAAATCCGGGAGGTCTGTGTGCGCACATACTGAAACAAAAGTGAGGCGGAATTCCGCCTCACTTCTGTTTTGTGGTCACCCGCTTGATGACCTTCAAACGGGCAAACTCCTCCCGCTCCTTCTCCTCCAGGGCGTCGGTGATGAAACGGATGGTGCCGTCCAGGCCGGGGATGACAATGTTCTGTAAAGCGTTGGCCCGCTTCTGGGTCTTTTTGATGGCGTCGGCCAGGCGGTAGATAGAGGTCTCCACCTCCGCCAGCCGGCGGGTCAGCTCCTTGACCCTGTAGAACTTGAGGTAGCACTCATCCAGCTCGGAGCAGGTATCCCCCATGCCGTACTCCGGCCGGGGCGGGGGGGACTGGCCGGGGATGCGGGGCAGCTCCACCCCCATAACGGAGCGGTAGCGCAGAGCCAGGGAGTCGTCCACATCCACCGCCTCCGCGATGCGGTCGCAGATGCCCAGGCGGATGTTGGCCGCCTGGAGGGCGGTGTACGCCTCGGTAAAGACGGCGTCGATCTGTCCCTGCAACTCCTTGGCGGTGTCCATCATGCCCATAAGCTCCCGGATGAGGATGTTGCGCTTGCGGTCCATCAGCTCGTAGCCCGTCCGGGCCAGCGTCCGGGAGCGCTTGGCGGCGATCAGGTTGCCCTTGGTGGGCAGCAGGTTGGCCATGGCGGTTCAGCTCCTTTCTGGGCTACGACTGCTTCCGCTCAAAGAGTTCCTTCCACGCCCCCTCCACATAGTGGGCCTCGATGGTCTTGGCGTCCACCCGGTCCAGCTCGCTCCTGGGCAGCATGGTCAGCAGCTTCCACCCCAGGTCCAGCGTCTCCGCAATGGTGCGGTTTTCCACCAGGCTCTGGTGGACAAACCTGCGCTCGAAGGCGTCGCCGAAGGCCAGATACTGCTTGTCCAGCTCGCTCAGCTCGTCCTCGCCGATGACGCTGGCCAGGCTGCGGGCGTCCTGAACTTTGGAGTAGGAGGCAAAGAGCTGGTTGGACACGTCGTAGTGGTCCTCCCGGGTGAAGCCCTTGCCCACGCCGTCCTTCATCAGGCGGGACAGGGAGGGGAGAATGGCGATGGGGGGATAGATGCCCTTCTGATCCAGCTCCCGGTCCAGCACGATCTGCCCCTCGGTGATGTAGCCGGTGAGGTCGGGGATGGGGTGGGTGATGTCGTCGTTGGGCATGGTGAGCACCGGCACCTGAGTCACCGAGCCGGTGCGGCCGTGGATCATGCCCGCCCGCTCGTAGAGGGAGGCCAGATCCGAGTAGAGGTAGGCGGGAAAGCCCTTGCGGGAGGGGATCTCCCCCTTGGAGGAGGAGAACTCGCGCAGGGCCTCGCAGTAGGAGGTCATGTCGGTGAGCACCACCAGCACGTGGTAGCCGTGCTCAAAGGCCAGGAACTCCGCCGCCGTCAGGGCGCAGCGGGGGGTGAGGATGCGCTCGATGATGGGGTCGGAGGCCAGGTTGAGGAACATGACCACCCGGCTCAGGGCGCCGGCCTCCTCGAAGGAGCGGCGGAAGAACTCGGCGGTGTCGTTCTTGACGCCCATGGCGGCGAAGACAATGGCGAACTCCCCGTCCTGGTTGGGCACCTTGGCCTGCCGCACGATCTGGGCGGCCAGCTCGTTGTGCTTCATGCCGGAGCCGGAGAAGATGGGCAGCTTCTGCCCCCGGATGAGGGTGGCGCAGCCGTCGATGGCGGATATGCCGGTGTAGATGCAGCTTCGAGGGTACTTGCGGGAGACGGGGTTGATGGCGGAGCCGTTGATGTTGCGCCGCTCCTCCGGGTAGATCTCGCCCAGGGCGTCGATGGGGCGGCCCGCGCCGTCGAACACCCGGCCCAGCATCTCCTTGGACAGGGCGATGTCCATGCTCTTGCCGGTGAAGTGGGTGGAGGCGTTCTCCAGAGAGATGCCCCGGGTGCCCTCAAATACCTGGAGAACCACCCGGTCGCCGTCAATGAGGATGACGCGGCCATAGCGGCGCTCCCCGTTCTCCAGAGTGACCTCCGCCATCTCGTCGTAGGCCACGTTCTTGACCCCCTCCAGGGCGATGAGGGAGCCGGACAGCTCCGAAAGGCCGATGTATTCCAGTCTCATGTCAGTGTTTCACCTCTATCTCCAACCTCAGCGGTTGGCCTCGTTGACCTGCCGCAGGGCGTCCTCAATGGCGGCGTCATACTCCGCAAACTTCTCCTGGCCGTCGTTTGGCACCTCGTACTTCATCTTGGCCAGAGACTCGAAGATGCCGGTCTCCTTGAGCTGGGACAGGGGGATGGCCCGGGAGACGATGTCCTTGGCGCCGCTGTAGAGCTTGAGCATCAGCTCCATCATGCGCAGCTGCTTGTCCAGGGGCACATAGGTGTCGATGGCGTGGTAGGCGTTTTGCTGGAGAAAGCCCACCCGGAAGAGCTTGGCGGTCTCGATGATGAGCTTCTGATCCTCGGGCAGAATGTCCGCGCCGATGAGCTTGACGATCTCCATCAGCTCCGACTCCTTTTGGAGCAGGTGGGCCATCTGGTGGCGGCAGGTGACGAACTCCGGCCCCGCGTGCTCGTCGTACCAGGGCCTGAGATCGTCGGCGTACTCCGAGTAGGAGGTCAGCCAGTTGATGGAGGGGAAGTGGCGGGCATAGGCCAGGGCGCGGTCCAGGCCCCAGAAGGTGCGCACATAGCGCTTGGTATTCTGGGTGACCGGCTCGGAGAAGTCGCCGCCCTGGGGGGAGACGGCGCCGATCACAGTGACGCTCCCCTCCTTCCCCTCCAGGGTCTTCACATAGCCCGCCCGCTCGTAGAACTCGGCCAGGCGGGAGGCCAGGTAGGCGGGGAAGCCCTCCTCGGCGGGCATCTCCTCCAGCCGTCCGGAGATCTCCCGCAGGGCCTCCGCCCAGCGGGAGGTGGAGTCGGCCATGAGGGCCACATGGTAGCCCATATCCCGGTAGTACTCGGCGATGGTCATGCCGGTGTAGACCGACGCCTCGCGGGCGGCCACCGGCATGTTGGAGGTGTTGGCGATGAGGATGGTGCGGTTCATCAGGGGCTGCTGGCTCTTGGGATCCAGCAGCTCGGAGAACTCCTCCAGGGCCTGGGTCATCTCATTGCCGCGCTCGCCACAGCCCAGGTAGACGATGATGTCCGCGTCCGACCACTTGGCCAACTGGTGCTGGGTCATGGTCTTGCCCGCGCCGAAGGGGCCGGGGATGGCGGCGGCGCCCCCCTTTCCGATGGGGAAAAGGGTGTCGATGATCCGCTGCCCGGTGACCAGAGGCCGGTCGATGGGCAGCCGCTGGGCGATGGGGCGGGGGGTGCGGATGGGCCAGCGCTGGGCCAGGGCCAGGGGGTGGATCTGCCCGTGGTCGTCGGTGAGCTCCACCAGAGTGTCGCTGACCCGGTAGGCCCCGGCGGGCGCCACCTTGGTGACCCGGCCGGACACCCCGGCGGGCACCAGACAGCGGTGGACGATGAGGGGAGTCTCCGGGCAGGAGGCATAGAGTGCGCCGGGGGCGAGAACGTCGCCTGCCTTTACATAGAGGGTGACATCCCACGTCTTCTCCTGGTCCAGGGAGGGGATGTTCAGCCCACGGCCGATGAAGGGGCCGCTCTCCGCCTCAATGACCTTGAGGGGGCGGGCAATGCCGTCGAAGATGTTGGTCAGCATGCCGGGGCCCAGGGTGATGGCCATGGGGGCCCCCTGGCTCACCACCGGCTGGCCGGGCTTGAGGCCGGCAGTGTCCTCGTAGACCTGGACGGTGGTGGCCGAGCGGTCCACACTGACCACCTCGCCGATCAGGCCCTCCTCGCCCACGCTGACCATATCCATCATGGCCAGGCCCTTGCCGCCGGTCACCTTGACGACCGGGCCGTTGATGCCGTGGATGGTATAGTGCGTTTGATTCATTGGAAGTACCATCCTTTCTTATTCGTCGGAGAGCGACAGGCCGAAGAGCTCGGCAAAGTGGCCGGACAACTCGCCGGCTGCGCTGTCAAAGGAGGAGTCCACCCGCAGGCCCAGATCGGGGGACTCGGCGATCAGGCCGCCCAGGCGGAAGTCCCCCTCCCGGAAGGTCAGGCGGATCTGGGGCGCGGAGGCGGCCAGGGCCTCCCGAAAGCTCAGATCGTCGCCCCGCAGGGTGACCAGCACCTCCTCCGCGCCGGAGAGCTGCTCCAGCGCCTCGGCCAGCAGGGCAGTGAGCCGCTGGCCATAGGCGGGAGTGCGGGTGAAGGCGGCGATTTTGGCCCGCACCAGGGCGAAGACCTCCTGGGCCATCTCGGTGCGGCGCAGGTAGAGGGCCCGCTTGTTCTCCAGCATATGGCGGGACACGCCCCGCCCGGCCTCCGACTGGATGCGGGCCACCTCGCCGTGGATGTACTCGTAGGCCTCCTTCAGCGCCGCGTCCTCCGCCTCCTGAAGGCGGAGCTCCCGGCGGCGCTTGACCTCCGCGAGGGCGCGCTTGCTCTCGTCGGCGGCTTCCGCCAGGATTTTGGCGGTGAAGCGGTCCAGCTTTTGATTCATATCAGGCATAGTTAACCTCCTCACGGAGCTGGTCAGAGCTTGACTCCAATGGCCTCCCGGATGTAGCGGGTGATGGAGTCGGGGGCGCGGCCGGCGCTGTGCCGGTCGGGGATCTCCACCACCAGGGGCCGCTGGGCGGTGAGCTTCAGCGGGGCGATGAGATCCTGGCACAGGGCGGCCAGCTTTTCGGTGATGAGCAGCACGGCGATGTCGGGATCGGCGGCGGCGGTCTGGATGGCGGCGCGCACCAGGGGCTCCTCCCGCACCACGACCCCTTCGATGCCAGCCAGGCGCAGCCCCACCTGGGTATCCGTGCTGTCGGTGATGACGAAGTATTTCATAAGTTGCCTCTCAGCGTTTCGCCCGCCCTGCGGGCGAAATCAAAATCCGTGCGGAGCAGGACACACCCCAAGGTGCCTTCTCTTGCCCCTCGGGGCAATTCACCTTGTGCGCCTGCGCAGCACACCGTTACCTCTGGACGGATTACACGAAGAGCAGCAGCAGCGCCACGATCAGGCCGTACAGCGCCACACCCTCGGCCAGGCCAACGAAGATGAGGGCCTTACCGAAGGCCTTGTCGTTCTCGGAGATGGCGCCCAGGGCGGCAGACGCGGAGGAGGCCACGGCGATGCCGCCGCCGATGCCGCTCAGGCCCACGGCCAGGGCAGCGCCTACGTACTTGAGGCCCTCGGCGATACCGCCAGCCGCCGCGGCGGCCTCAGGCGTGCCGGCGGCGGAGGCGCTGCCGCCGATGCCCACCACGCTGGCCAGCACCAGGAAGGCGAAGAAGGAGGCGATGTTGGCTCCAAGGGCCCGCTTGGCCCTGCGTCCGGTGTACTTGCGGATGCCGATGAGGAACAGGGGGGAGAAAACCGCGAAGGCGGCAAAGAACAGGACAATGAATTTCAGCATGGTGACTACCTCCTCAGGATTACCCGTTTGTGCGGGCAGCATAGTCGATTTTTTTCGGGACAAAGGGGATGCCGCCGTCGTCGTAGAAGCGGCCGAAGAGCTCGTAGAACTCCAGACGGAGCACCTGGATGCCCACCAGAAGGCCCTCGAAGCCCATGACGAAGGCGTTGCCCAGCACCAGGATCAGGATGCCCGCCGGGCCGCCCACCCCGCCGGCCAGGCCGGCCAGCATGTGGACCACCAGCATCAGGCCCACGTGGGTGATGGCATAGGCGCCCACGCGCATGAAGGACAGGGTGTTGGTCAGGTAGCTGAGCAGGGTCTCGAACAGCTCGAAGAAGCCGGTGCCCAGCACCTCGCCCACTGAAAATTCCCTCCAGTGGGGGTCCTTGGCCAGCAGATGGGACAGCGGCTCCCGCAGGAGAATGAGCACCAGGGGGAGAATGAGCACGGGCAGCACATAGGCGGGGGTGAACAGGTTCACGCCGAAGGCCAGGGTGGACACGGCCGCGGTGAGCAGTCCGGCGTAAAACACGATGCCCGCCGCGCCGTTGGGCCCGAAGAGGATTTTTTCATAGTTTTTCTGGCGGATGCCGTTGAGGATGTTGATGACCATCACCAGCAGCAGCATAAATACGCCCAGACAGATGGACAGGACCAGCAGCAGCAGGACATTGCTCACCACGCCCAGGCCCGCAAAGGTAGTCTCCTCCATGATTTTAAAACCGGGGAGAATGTCCTCAAAGCCGAACACCGACCCGTAGACGCAGCCGAACAGCGCGCCGGACAGGCCGCAGCAGGTGATGATGCCGCCCAGCCACATGCCCTTCCACCTGGCCAGTACAAGGCCAATGAGGGCCAGACAGAGCCCCTGCCCCAGATCGCCGAACATGATGCCGAAGAACAGGCAGTAGGTCAGGGCCATGAACAGGGAGGGGTCCTTCTCGTTGTAGGCGGGCAGGCCATACATCTCCAGGAAGGGCTGGAACACCCGGCCCAGGAAGCAGGTTTTCAGCTTGGTGGGGGGCTTGGCGTGGCGCACGTCATCGGCGGTATCGGCTACGCAGGACAGGTTAGGAAACCGGGCGAGCGTTTTCTCAATCTCCGGCACCGCCGCCGCCGGCACCCAGCCGGTGAGGTAAAAGGTGCCCTTGCTGCGACAGGCGTACTGGCGCAGCCCGCAGCACTCGCTGTGGTAGCGCAGATAGGAGTAGCTGGATAGAATGTGCTCCCGCTCCTGCCGGCGAAGCTCCTCCAGCTCCTGCCCCACCTGGGCCACCGCCGCCTGGGCGGCCTCCACCTGGGCGTTGAGCTCTGCCGTGGCGTTGTCCACCGTCCCGCCGGGCGGGTCCTCCAGACGAATGCGTACAAAGTGCAGGGAATTGAACAGGGAGTCCACCTTGTGGTGGGCCTCCTTGGTGGTGAAGTAGACCCCATATACCCGCCGGGCGCCCAGGGTGGTGGGGACGAAAAAGATGTCCTCCTCCTCGTTGAGGGCCTCCCGGAAGCCGTCGTAGGTCTCCCGGGGCAGGTAGCCGTATCGGAACCGGGCGTGATCCAGGCCCCAGAGCTCGTCCAGGCTGACGTTGAGTCCCCGGAGGTTCTGGAGCTGGTCCACCATGCTGCGGGCCTCGTCGGCCTTGTGCTCCAGCTCCTCCCTCCGCCGGTGCAGGGCGGCGATGCGCCCGGAGAGGGAATCGAAATAGGAAGCGAAATCCTCCAAGGGGGAAGCGGGGTCGAAGGGGGCATAGGCCAGGGGGATGCCCGCCTCATCGGCCACCTCCACCGAGCGGTGGAGGAGTGCGCTGTAGGGGTTTTCCAGCTCCAGGGGCCGCAGGCCCTTCACGCTCCGCATGAGCTGCAGGGCGTTTTCCGGGTGGAACTCCTGGTCGATGACGCAGGCGCGCACCACATCGTCAAACCGCTCCAGCGGCCCGGCGATGGTGAGCAGCTTCATCGGGACAACGGACATTGCGGTAGCTCCTTCCTTGACATGGGCTTGGGGGGCTTATTGGCCCACCAGATCTGCGAGTTCTGCGCGGTAAGGGACGCCGTATTTCACCGACTCGATCACGTTAATCAGCACACTTAGCTCCAGCTCCTTGAGCTCCAGGTACGCCACGGCGGTGTAAATGGAGGGGGGCACGGCGGCGAGCTGACGCTTGTTGAAGCGGCAGATGGCCCGCTGGTAGTACTCCTCCACCGCGCCCACCGCCACGCCGTCGAAGCAGTCCCGGTAGGGGGAGTCCCGCAGCAGGGCGAAGACGTCGTCCACGCCGGGGGCGGCGCAGAGGGCGCGGGTGAAGTCGGGGTTGAGGCGGTAGTGAAAGGGGAAGAGAACGCGCAGATAGGTCTCCGGCTCCGTCTGGGGGAAGTAGGTTTTGAGGCGGAGCACATGGATGATGTTGAGCAGGTCGATCTGCTCCCCCAGGGCGCGGAGAAGTACCTTCTGGGTGCGGCCGGTATACTGCCGGTGGACGATGCGGTAGAGGTGGGAGAAGTAGGCGGTGCGCAGGGCGGCCTCCGCCAGGGTGAAGTCGGGCAGTGCGCCGTCCCGGCTTGGGCGCAGGTGCCGGAGCACGGGCGCGTAGATGGTGTCGCGGGCAGCGTCCAGGAGCTGGTCGTAGCTGGTGCAGGAGGCCAGGGCCCCCTCGTCCAGCCGCAGGCGGAGGGGCACCGCAGACGTGGGGGGAGGCTCCTTGGCGTAGCGGCCGGTCTTGAGCCGGCGCAGGGCGGCCAGGAGGGCGCTCCGCTCCGCAGCCCGGAGCTGGAACTGCATCAGGGGCTTGTCCTCCCGGGGGACGTAATAGGACAGGCTCCGGTACTCCAGCCGCAGCTCGTCCCGCAGAGCGCCCTCCATCTCCACCCGGCCCACGTAGGACCAGGCACCGGGGGGGACCAGGGACAGGGCGCGGCTCCAGCCCGGATGCTGCCGCAGGGCCTCCAGCAGTTCGGCCTCATTTTTCAGCCCGGCCAGCCGGGCAAAGTCGTCCGCCCGCAGGCGCTTGCCGTAGAGGGCGCGGATCTTGGCGGACAGCGCGCCGTAGGTCATCTCCGCGTTTTTCACGGCTGTACGCCCACGATCAGGGAGAACAGGGTGTCCACCCAGCGCTCCTTGTTTTTCTCATAGGACGCCTCCACCGCGCGCATGGTCTGCTCCAGCTTTCGGTCCAGCCGGTCCAGCGCCTCCTCGGCGGCGGCCTCCTCAGTCTGCTGCACCTGCTCCAGCCGCTGCCGGGCCCGCGCCAGATAGCTCTCGCGCATAGCGGAGATCTCCTGCTCCAGGCCGGCCTGGAGCTGCTGCCGCCTGGCACGGGACTCCTCCGCCAGCACCTTGGCGCCCTGTTCGGCGGCCATGATCTGGCTGACCATCTCGGCGTAGTCCATCGTAACACCTCCGTCGTTGTTTGAAGTGAAAAGGGATTTGTACGTCACCGTTTATCATACCATATTGAGAGATGGATTTCTACAAGAAAATGGCAGGGATAAATAAAATATTTCATCATACCGCACAAAGCGGCGAATGCCGCGCGAGGGAGCTTGAATGCGCTATTGTAATCCTGGGAGGGGGCGTATATAATAAGAGTTTATAAAGCTGTCCCGCGGCTTGCGCGGGCTCAAATGCAGATGGGAGGAAGTATTATGGCAAAGCTGCTCCGGCTTCTGGAACAAGACTGCACGCTGACCCATGAACAGCTTGCATCCATGACGGATATGACCGTGGCGGACGTGAAGGCCGCCATTCAGCGCTATGAGGCGGACAAGACCATCCTGGGCTATCAGGCCATCGTGGACTGGGACCGCACCGACCGGGAGGCGGTCACCGCCCTCATTGAGGTGAAGGTGACGCCCCAGCGGGGCGACGGCTTTGACCGGGTGGCCGAGCGCATCTACCAGTACGACGAGGTGGAGAGCGTCTATCTGATGAGCGGCGCCTTTGATCTCACCGTCATTATCTCGGGCCGCACGCTGAAAGAGGTGGCCCAGTTTGTGGGGGAGCGCCTGTCCACCCTGGAGGACGTGACGGGCACCGCCACCCATTTTATCCTGCACAAGTACAAGGAGAAGCACCTGATCTTTGAAAAGCAGGAGCAGCAGGAGAAGGAGTGGATCTTTTCATGAATTACGATGAAATACTCTGCCGGCGCATCCAGGAGGTCAAACCCTCCGGCATCCGGCGCTTTTTCGATATCCTGGAGGAGATGAAGGATGCCATCTCTCTGGGCGTGGGGGAGCCCGATTTCGTCACCCCCTGGCACATCCGGGACGCGGGCATCTACTCTCTGGAGAAGGGCTTCACCAAGTACACCTCCAACGCCGGCATGGCGGAGCTGCGCCGGGAGATCGCGGCCTACCTGAACCGCCGCTTCGGCCTGCAATACGACTTCGCCCATCAGATTGTGGTCACAGTGGGCGGCAGCGAGGCCATCGACCTGGCCCTGCGGTGCATCCTCAACCCCGGCGATGAGGTGATCATCCCCGTGCCCTCCTTTGTGTGCTACGGGCCCCTGACGTCCATGGCCGGGGGTACGCCGGTGTACGTGGAGCTGAAGGCGGAGAACGAGTTCCGCCTCACCGCCGCGCAGCTCCGCGCCGCCCTCACCCCCCGCACCAAGGCCGTGGTGCTCCCCTTCCCCTCCAACCCCACCGGCGGTATTCTGGAGCGGGCTGATCTGGAGGCGCTGGCCGGGGTGCTGAAGGACACCAACGCCATGGTCATCTCCGACGAGATCTACGCCGAGCTGACCTACGGCCAGAAGCACGTGTCGCCCGCCAACCTGCCCGAGCTGTACGACCGCACCATCGTGGTCAACGGCTTCTCCAAGAGCCACGCCATGACCGGCTGGCGCATGGGCTACGTCTGCGGCCCTGCGCCCATCCTCCAGCAGATGCTCAAGCTCCACCAGTTCGGCATCATGTCCGCCCCCACCACCAGCCAGTACGCCGCCATTGAGGCCATGCGCAACGGCGACGTGGACATCGAGAAGATGCGGGACGAGTACGACGGCCGCCGCCGCTATCTGGTGGAGGGCCTGCGCCGCATCGGCCTGCCCTGCTTCGAGCCCAAGGGCGCCTTTTACGTGTTTCCCGACATCCGGGGCACCGGCCTGACCTCCGACGAATTCTGCGAGCGGTTTTTGATGGAGGAGAAGGTGGCCGTCATCTCCGGCGCCGCCTTTGGCCCCGGCGGCGAGGGCTTCATCCGCTGCTGCTACGCCACCAGCATGAAGGACATCGCCGAGGCCCTGACCCGCATGGACAACTTCCTGACCAACCTGCGCAAGAAGCAGGCCCGGGAGGGCTGAGCTTCCATCCACCCCCATTCATAAGAGGAGGCAGCATATGTACATCACCTGTCTGGACATGGAGGGCGTGCTGGTCCCCGAGATCTGGATTGCTTTCGCCGAGGCCAGCGGCATCCCCGCCCTCAAGCGCACCACCCGGGACGAGCCCGATTACCACAAGCTGATGGAGTACCGCCTGGGCATACTGCGGGAGCACGGCCTGGGGCTGCGGGAGATTCAGGCTACCATTGCCCAAATCGACCCCCTGCCCGGCGCGCGGGCGTTTCTGGACGAGCTGCGCAGCTTCACCCAGGTGCTCATCCTCAGCGACACCTTTGAGCAGTTCGCCCAGCCCCTGATGAAAAAGCTGAACTGGCCCACCCTGTTCTGCAACACCCTGGAGGTGGCGCCCGACGGGGCCATCACCGGCTTCCGCATGCGTTGCCCCCAGTCCAAGCTGACCACGGTGAAGGCCCTACAGTCCATCGGCTACGACACCATCGCCGCCGGGGACAGCTACAACGACCTGGGCATGATCCAGGCCAGCCGCGCCGGCTTCCTCTTCAAGAGCACGGCGCAGATCAAGGCCGACCACCCGGAGGTGCCCGCCTACGAGGGCTTTGACGAGCTGCTGGCCGCCATCCGGCGGGCCATGGACTGAGGAGGGCGGACGTATGCGCGACCCGTTTGACGGCCTGGCCTTCCACCCGGCGGACATCCTCCTGCCCCAGAACTGTGATTACACCAAGTGGTCGGTGGTGGCCTGCGACCAGTACACCTCCCAGCCGGAGTACTGGCAGGAGGTGGAGGAGCTGGTGGGCTCCGCCCCATCCACCCTGCGCCTGATCCTGCCCGAGAGCTGCCTGGACGGCCCAAGCGTGGAGACCGACATCATGGAGGTCAACAACACCATGACCCGCTACCTGCGGGAGGAGCGGTTCTGCACCCTGCCCGCCAGCCTGATCTATGTGGAGCGGCGGCTGGACAACCTGCGCCTGCGCCGGGGCCTGGTGGGCATGGTGGATCTGGAGCAGTACGACTACGAGCCCGGCGCGGAGGCCCAGGTGCGGGCCACCGAGGGCACCGTCATGGCCCGCATTCCGCCCCGGGTGGCGGTGCGCAAGAACGCCCCCCTGGAGCTGCCCCACGTGATGCTGCTGGCCGACGACCCGGAAAAGACGGTGCTTGAGCCCCTCTCCGCCCGCAAGGACCAGATGGAAAAGGTGTACGACTTCGACCTCATGGAGCGGGGCGGCCACATCGCCGGCTGGCGGCTGGACGGGGAGAGCATGGCCCTGGTGGCCGCCGCCCTCCGGAAGCTGGCCGATCCGGCGGCCTTCCGCGCCCGCTACGGCGTGGAGGACAAGCCGGTGCTCCTCTTCGCCGTAGGGGACGGCAACCACTCCCTGGCCACCGCCAAGGAGTGCTATGAGCGGCAGAAGAAGCTCACCCCCAGGGAGCAGTGGGACAGCCTGCCCGCCCGGTACGCCCTGTGCGAGCTGGTCAACCTCCACGACGCCTCCCTGGAGTTCGAGCCCATCCACCGGGTGGTCTTCGGCGTGGAGCCGGAGCGGGTGGTGGAGGAGCTGCTCTCCGCCCTCCCCGGCGCATACCGGGGGGAGGGGGACGGCCATGTGCTCCGCTTCTCCCATGCCGGGGGGAAGGGCGCGGTCACTGTGCCCCGCCCGGAGGCCCAGTTGGAGGTGGGCACCCTCCAGCCCTTCCTGGACGCCTATGTGAAGGAGCACGGGGGGAGCATCGACTACATCCACGGCGCGGATGTGGCCCGGGATCTGGCCGCCCGCCCCGGCAATATCGCCTTCCTGCTGCCCGCCATGGGCAAGGAGCAGCTCTTTCCCACCGTCATCCGGGACGGGGTGCTCCCCCGCAAGACCTTCTCCATGGGGGAGGCCCACGACAAGCGCTTTTACCTGGAGGCGCGCAAGATCCGATAAGGGGGTGACCCGATGCCCGTTCTGGAAACAAGGGCCTACGCCAAGCTGAATCTCTCTCTCGACGTGCTGGACCGGCGGAGCGACGGTTACCACGAGATGCGCATGGTCATGCAGACCGTGACCCTCAGCGACGCCCTCCGCCTGGAGACCGGCACGGGAAAGCCCCTGTCCATGCGCAGCAGCCTGGGCTTCCTGCCCGCCGACGAGCGCAACCTGGCGGCGGCCGCCGCCCTGCGCCTGTGCGCGGAGACGGGGGCGGACTGCGGCGGGCTGTCCATTGAGCTGGACAAGTCCATCCCGGTGTGCGCCGGGCTGGCGGGGGGCAGCGCCGACGCCGCTGCCGTCCTGCGGGGGCTCAACCGCCTGCTGGGGCTGGGCCTCCCGCCGGAGCGGCTGGAGGCCATCGGGGCCCGGGTGGGCTCCGACGTGCCCTACTGCGTCCGGGGCGGCACCGCCCTGGCCGAGGGGCGGGGGGAGGTGCTCACCACTCTGCCCGCCCTGCCCGACTGCCATGTGGTGCTGTGCAAGCCCGCCTTCTCGGTGCCCACGCCGGAGCTCTTCGCCAGGCTGGACGGCTGCCGCATCCGCCGCCGCCCGGACACCGCCGGTCTGCTGGCCGCCCTGGCGGCGGGGGATCTGGCTGGAGTGGCCCGGCGCATGTATAACGTGTTTGAGGATGTGCTCCCCGAGCGGCGGGGCGCGGAGGTGCAGCGCATCAAGAACGCCCTCGTTCAGCAGGGGGCCCTGGGGGCCTCTATGAGCGGCACCGGCTCCACCGTCTTCGGCCTGTTCGACCGGGAGGAGGCCGCCCGCCGGGCCTATGAGCTGCTCCAGGAGAGCTACCGGGATACATTTTTGGCCCGCAGCCTGGAAAAAATGGTATAGAAACCGGCATCACCGTCCACAATGTAGGCACTACATAGTGGACGGTGATGTTTTATGAAGCAATCCAAGACCCTGCGCCGCTGGGAGCTGGCGCTGCTGCTGGGGGTGGCCTGCGCGGCCCTGCTGGGGGTGTGGCTGGACGGGGCCCAGGCGGCCCTGTCCGACCAGGTGATCCGCCTGCACGTGCTGGCCAACTCGGATTCCGAGGCCGACCAGGCCCTCAAGCTCCGGGTGCGGGACGCGGTGCTGGCCGAGGCGGAGGAGCTGTTTGTTCCCGGAGCCGGCCGGGCGGAGACAGAGGAGCTCCTCCGCGCCCACCTGTACGACCTGGCCGCCGCCGGGGCGGAGGTGGTGGGGGAGGCGGGCTATTCCTATCCGGTGACCGCCTCACTGGTGCACGACTACTGGTTCCCCACCAAGACCTATACCGACTTCGCCCTCCCGGCAGGGGCGTACACCGCCCTGCGCATCGAGATCGGCGCGGGGGGCGGGCAGAACTGGTGGTGCGTGGTGTTCCCGCCCCTATGCCTGGGCTCCGTCAGCGAGACCACGCAGGAAACCGCCCTGGAGGCCGGGCTGACGGAGAACCAGGTCTCCCTGATGACCGGGGAGGACGAGGGCTACGTGGTGAAGTTCAAGGCCGTGGAGCTGCTGGAGCAGTTCAAGGGCTGGCTGGAAGGGCGATAAAAAGCGGCCTGCGCAAGAGCAAAGTTTCATAAAGAAGTTAAGGGCAAGGCAGACCGCAATGGTTTGCCTTGCCCTGTTTATAGTGTGTAAACTCACTAGGACACTTTCGAGGAAGGTGCCTGTAGGAGAGAGATAAACTGAAGGTTACCTCGCATATTGAATCCACCCGATAATCAGAAGATGCAGCGGATAATAGAGGTAAAACAGCCATTTCATGACACGGTTCAATTTCTCGTTGTTACCTCTTTGACCATTGTATAGCCTGATAATTGGAATTGCAAAAATGATGCCCATCTGCAATAGCCCATAGACTTTGTCGATTGCAAAGAAATACACCGTCGCATAAATCGCCACATAGAAAACCATCCACAACATTTGTGTTTTGAATTTTCCCCTATTTGTTCCAAACGCCAAAATACACAGACTTGCAACACAACTCCAGTCGCTGGGGAAGCTAATCAAGCAGATCAGCACGATAAGGATTACTTTTACTGTATTTTTCTGTACGCTTCGGCAGTTCACCACCCGAAGCATAACCACCCCCCATGCAAGCGACCACATGACGCTTGTCTGGTTCAGTATACTTCCGTAGTAAAAGGGAATAAAGGACTTCCAATTGACAAAATCCATCGACGCAAACACATAGGTAAAGTGCGATATGAATGCAAACAGAAACAGCCGCACCGTGTATTTGTTCAAGTTTTTAGTATAATGATACCCCTCCGCAATAAAGTAACACATAATGGGGCAGGTAAGTCTGCCTATGATGTGGAGCAAAATCGGTACAAACTCTTTTGGATAACCGGGATAGATCATCCATGTAACATGGTCAATTGTCATTGCAATAACAGCAATTAACTTGATTGTATTTGCATCCGTTTTCTTATATCTTTCCATGTAGTATTCCTCTTATGAAAATCCCGATTTTTGGGTTGGTTCATTATAAAACAACACCCGCCGAAAAGCAATTACCTTTCGGGGGTGTTGACTTCCTTACAGTATGCTCCCCAAGCGCGCAGGCCGCTTTTTGCGGGGGAATTCAGCCGATGCCGCCGTAGGCGATGCCCAGAATCCATACCGCCACGGTGAGGAACACATAGAACCGGGCGGTGATGCCGAAAAGGCGGCCGGGGGCCCGGGCCCGGCCCAGGGCCAGCTCGGCCCCGATGTCCTTCATACCCAGCACAAAGTAGATGCACACCGCCACCAGCAGCGCGCCGAAGGGAGAGACGTAGATGGTGATCAAATCCATCCAGCCCCCCATGCCCGCCAGGGACTCCAGGAACAGGCCGGGGAGGAAGGCGGCCGCGCCCACCAGGAGGGTGGAAACGGTGCGGGACAGGCGGAAGGTGGAGGTGAGGGCCTCGCCGCAGGCCTCCAGCATGTTCATCAGGGAGGTGATGCCCGCGAAGAACACGGAGACGAAGAAGAGCAGGGCGAAGATGCGCCCGCCGGGCATCTGCTGGAAGATCTGGGGGAGGGTGACGAACATGAGCTGCGGCCCGCTGGTGGGGTCGATGCCGAAGGCAAACACCGCGGGCAGGATGGCGAAGCCCGCCAGCAGGGCGGCCAGGGTGTCCAGCACGGCGGTCATGCCCGCGTGGCGGAGGATGTTCTCGCCCTTTTTCATATAGCTGCCGTAGATGAGCATGCCCGCGCCGTTGATGGACAGGGAGAAGAAGGCCTGTCCCATGGCCATCACCCAGGTCTCCGGGTTGAGCAGATAGCTCCAGTCGGGCCGGAGCAGGTAGAGGTAGCCCTCCATGGCGCCGGGCAGGAAGGCCACCCGGACGGCGATGATGAGGAACAGGATGAAGAAGGCGGGCATCATGACCTTGCTGAGCTTTTCAATGCCGGAGGCCACGCCGAAGATCAGGATGGCGGCCGTCACCGCCACCGCCGCGAAGTGCCAGGGGATGGAGCCGAAGTCCACCGCCAGGGCGGAGAAGAAGCCCTGAGCGTCCCCGGCCAGGACGGAGCCGGTGAGGGAGCCTGCGGCGTACCGCAGCACCCAGCCCACCACCACCGAGTAGCCGATGGCGATGCCCAGCACCCCCAGCAGGGGGATGGCGCCCAGCACCCGGCCGCCCCGGCGGCCCCGCTGCCGGAGCGCGTAGTCCAGCGAGCCCATGGCGCCGGTACCGGTGAGGCGGCCCAGGGCGAACTCCCCCGACAGGCCCACATAGCTGAACAGGGCGACGAACAGGAAATAGGGGATCAGGAAGGCGCCGCCGCCGTACTGCCCCACCCGGTAGGGAAAGAGCCAGATGTTGGCCATGCCCACCGCGGAGCCCACCGCGGCCAGCACAAAGCCGATGGAGCTGGTAAACTTGCCGTCGGAACCGGATTTATGCATGATATTCCTCCTCATTGAGCTTGACCATGTGGATGTGGTCCTCCCACACGCCGTTGATATTGAGATAGCGCCGGGCCAGCCCCTCCGGCCGGTAGCCCGCCTTCTCCGCCGCCCGCAGGGAGGCGGCGTTGCGGGGCATGACGTTGGCCTCCGCCCGGTGGAGCCCCAGCACCCGGAAGGCCCAGCCGGTGCCGTACCGGATGGCCTCGGAGCCGTAGCCCCGCCCCCAGAGGGCGGCGTCGATTTTGTAGGACACGAAGCAGGACTGGAAGGCTCCCCGGACGATCTCGTTGAAGCCCAGCGCCCCGATGATTTTGCCCGGGTGCCGGGGCTGTACCAGCAGGAAGCGGAAGCTCCGCCCCACCTCCGCCCAGCCCAGCTCCTCTGCCAGACGCTCGGCCTGCCCCTCCTCGGTAAAGAAGTCCTCCGGCTGCACCGGGTCAAAGGGGGCGAAGGCCGCCCGGTTGCGGCGGTAAAAGGCGGCGGCCGGCCGGGCCAGGGCGGGGCCCACCGCCAGAAAGCCCAGCCGGGGGGAGCGGAACACAAAGCGGCGCATGGGATACCTCCTTCCAATCTGCCTGGAGAGGTATTATACCATACCGGAGACGCTTTTGCACTATAAAGTCAAAAAGATTTTGACCGGGGGCAATGCGGTTTTCACATGCAAAAGATTCCATTTCGGAAGGTTGACCTGGGGGGCAGTTTTCGTTACAATAGAGGTATTGAGACAAGAGCCGTCCACCCAGGGGCGGCTCCGCCATTGCCAAGGAGAAAACCATGCTGAACAGAGAAGAGGAACTGCGCTTCTGCAAAGCGCGGCGGGCGGCCATCGCCCTGGACTACCAGAACCTGAACCCGGAGCAGAGGAGGGCTGCCCTGGCCACCGAGGGGCCGCTGCTGCTGCTGGCGGGGGCGGGCAGCGGCAAGACCACCGTGCTCATTCACCGCATCGCCAACCTGATGAAGTATGGCCGGGGATCGGACTGCGATGAGGCGCCCGCCTGGGCCGCCCCCGCAGACCTGGCCTTTCTGGAGGGCTACGTCCAGAACCCCGATCCCGCCCAAAAGGCGGAGCAGGAGCGGCTGTGCCGGGTAGACCCGGCGGTCCCCTGGTCCATCATCGCCATCACCTTCACCAACAGGGCCGCGGGCGAGCGGAAGGAGCGGCTGGAGCGGATGCTGGGGCCGTCGGCCAACGACATCTGGGCCTCCACCTTCCACTCCGCCTGCGTGCGCATCCTGCGGCGGGACATCGACCGGCTGGGCTTCACCAGCTCCTTCACCATCTACGACACCGCCGACTCCGAGCGGGTGATCAAGGACATTGTGAAGGACTTCAACCTGGACGAGAAGGCCTTCGCCCCCCGCTCCATCCTGGGCTATATTTCCCGGGCCAAGGACGCCATGAAGCTGGGGAAGGACTACCTCCAGGAGTGCGAGAAGGCGGGGGACTACCGGCTGGTGAAAATCGCCAAGGTCTACGCCGAGTACGAGCGCCGCCTCCGGGAGGCCAACGCCCTGGATTTCGACGACATCATCCTGGACACCGTCCGCCTGCTCCAGAATTTTAATGACGTTCGGGAGTATTACCAGAAAAAATTCCGCTATGTACTTATTGACGAGTACCAGGACACCAACAACCTCCAGTATCTGCTGGCCTCCACCCTGGCGGGGGGGTACGAGAACATCTGCGTGGTGGGCGACGACGACCAGTCCATCTACCGCTTCCGGGGGGCCACCATCGAGAACATCCTCTCCTTCGAGTCCCAGTACAAGGGGGCGCGGGTGATCCGGCTGGAGCAGAACTACCGCTCCACCAAGAACATCCTGGAGGCGTCCAACGCGGTCATCCGCAACAACGAGGGCCGCAAGGGCAAGGAGCTGTGGACGGAGCACGAGGCGGGGGACAAGGTCCACTGCTACACCGCCATGAACGAGCACGACGAGGCCCAGTTCGTGGCCGCCCAGATCCTCGCCGGCTTCTCCGCGGGCCGGGGCTGGCGGGAGCACGCGGTGCTCTACCGCATGAACGCCCAGTCCAACCAGCTTGAGCAGGCCTTCAAGCGCAACGGCATCCCCTACCGCATCATCGGGGGCATCCGCTTCTTCGACCGGGCGGAGGTCAAGGACATGATGGCCTACCTCTGCGCCGTCAACAACCCCAACGACGATCTGCGCCTGTCCCGCATCATCAACAACCCGCCCCGGGGCATCGGGGCCACCACCGTGGAGCGGGCCCAGGCCATCGCCCAGGCGGAGGGCCGCTCCCTGTGGGACGTGGTGAGCCACGCCAAGGACTTCCCGGAGCTTCAGAAGGCCGCCCCCCGCCTGTCCCAGTTCGCCGAGCTGATGGCGGAGCTGCGGAAGCTCTCCGGCGAGATGGAGCTGCCCGACTTTTACGAGGAGCTGGTGCAGCGCACCGGCTACGCCGTCATGCTGGAGCAGAAGAACACTGTGGAGGACCGTACCCGGCTGGAGAACGTCCACGAGGTGCTCTCCTCCATCCAGAACTACCTGGAGAATGCGGTGGATGAGCCCTCCCTGGCGGGCTTCCTGGACGAGATCGCCCTCTATACCGACCTGGACAGCCACGATCCCAGCGAGGACTGCGTGGTGATGATGACCATGCACTCGGCCAAGGGCCTGGAGTTCCCGGTGGTATTTGTGGTGGGCGTGGAGGAGGGCATCTTCCCCGGCATCCGCGCCATCGGCGAGGCCGAGGAGATGGAGGAGGAGCGCCGCCTGTGCTACGTGGCCATGACCCGGGCCAAGGAGAAGCTCTATATGACCTGCGCCTCCCAGCGCATGCTCTTCGGCCGCACCAACTCCAACCGGCCCTCCCGCTTTTTGGGGGAGATCCCGCCGGAGTATGTGGAGAAGTCGGGCCGCCTGCCCTACGCCGAGCGGGCCGAGCGGGAGGCCGAGCGCCCTGCCCGCCGCGCGCCGGTGCGCCGCACCTTCGACCGGGGCTTCTCCATGGGCTCCGCCGCCGCCCCGGCCTCTGCCGGCGCGCCCGCCCCCGACTGGAAGAGCCCTGCGGCTGGGCGGGCCCCCGCCGGTGGTGCCCTGCCCGGGTTCCGCATGGGCGACAGCGTCCAGCACAAGGCCTTCGGCCGGGGCCTCATCACCAAAGTCACCCCCATGGGGGGCGATGCCCTGGTGGAGATCGCCTTCGACAGCGTGGGCACCAAGAAGCTGATGCTCAAGTCCGCCTCCCAGTACATGAAGAAGGTCTGAGCCGCAGCCCCAGACCTATAAGGGCGGCCCTTGCGGCCGCCCGCCCCCTACAGCAGCTCGGTGAAGCTGGTGATATACCGGTCGCAGAACCCCCGCATTTCCGCCTCGTAGGAGGCGTAGAAGGGGTCAAACACCCCCACGGCCCGGATGCCCACGGCCTGGGCCGCCCGGCAGGCGCCGGGGGAGTCCTCGAAGAGGGTGCAGTCCCCGGCCTCGGCCCCCAGCAGGGCCAGGGAGCGGGTGAAGGCCTCCGGGTTGCGCTTCTCCAGGCCCAGCTCCTGCACAAAGATGATTTGCCGAAAGTACCCCTCCAGCCTGTGGCGGGCCAGGGCGGCCCGGCACAGCTCGGGTACGCAGGCGGTGAGAAGGGCCATGGGCTCCCCGGCCGCGGCGCACCGGGCCAGGAACGCCTCCGCACCCGGCTTCATGGGCACCTGGCGGGCGTAGGCGTCCCGGGCCATGTCCAGCCACTCGGCCATGATGGCTTCCGGCGTCATGTCCAGGCAGTAGTAGTCCTTGGTGAACTGGGCGGCGATGGGGAAGATGGAGTGGCCCACGGTGTCGCTGTATTCGCGGGTGGGGGTGAGCCCCCGGCGGGCCAGAAAGCCGTTGTCAATCTCCACCCATACGCCGTTGGAGTCCACCAGCGTGCCGTCAAAGTCGAATAAGTACATGCTCAAACCCTCGTTTCCCGGTGAATGTGTGTAAACCTGATTTTATCATAGTCAAAGGAGAGGTACAACCATGACCGAACACAAAGAGAGCAGCGTCCTGGCCCGCTTTGCCAGCCCGCTGCTGATCCTGGCCACCATCATCTGGGGCAGCTCCTTCGTGGTGATGAAGTCCAGCGTGGACGTGCTGCCCACCTTCTGGCTGCTGGCCATCCGCTTTTCTTTTGCGGCCCTGGTGCTGGCGGTGGTGTTCATCCGGCGGTGGAAGGTGCTGGATAAGCAGTACCTGATCGGCGGCACGGTGATGGGCTTCTGCCTGTTTCTGGCCTACACCTTCCAGACCTTCGGCCTGGAGCAGACCACCTCGGGCAAGAACGCCTTCTTCACCGCCGTCTACTGCGTCATCGTCCCCTTCCTGTACTGGTTCATCGCCAAGCGCCGCCCCGACCGGTTCAACCTGATTGCCGCCTTCCTGTGCATCGGGGGGATCGCCCTGGTGTCCATCACCGGGGACAACGCCTCCGCCTTCAACATGGGCGATGTGCTCACCCTCATCGGCGGCTTCTTCTTCGCCGCCCACATCGTGGCCGTGTCCAGGTACTCCGAGGGACGGGACATCTTCATCCTCACCACCCTCCAGTTTGCCTCCTTCGCCCTCTTTTCCTGGCTGGGGGTACTGATCACCCGCCCGGCGCTGACGCCCGGCGTATTTGACAGCAGCCTGATCATGGGCCTGGCGTACCTGGTCATCTGCGCCTCCTGCGGTGCCCTCCTGTTCCAGAACATCGGCCAGAAGTACACCGCCCCCTCCACCGCCGCCGTGCTCCTCTCCCTGGAGGCCCCCTTCGGCGTGTTCTTCTCCATCCTCTTCGCCAATGAGCGGCCCACCCCCCTCATGTTCGTGGGCTTTGCGCTGATCTTCATCGCCGTGGTGTGCTCTGAGACCAAATTCTCCTTCCTGCGCAAAAAAAAGAGTTGACAAAGCCGGAACAGGTGCGTATAATACGGTACAACAACCACACATGGTAAACCAGTGAGGAAGAGAAGTACCCGGCGTTTCCGATGCAAAGAGAGTCCCGGAGGGTGGAATCGGGATCAGAGGAGACCGGCGAATGGCCTTCCGAGGGCGGCTTGAACGGGCAACCTAGTAGATGCCGACGGGCCCCCACCCGTTATCCATCGGGCACGCATGATGGTGCGTGAAGCGAGTGGACGTCATTGACGTCAATTTGGGTGGTATCGCAGAAGTGTTGAAACGCTTTTGTCCCAGCAATGGGGCAGAAGCGTTTTTTTACATCCTGCACCATCTGCCGCCCCAATTTTTGATTGGGAGGAACCAAACATGAAAAAGCTGAATCGAATCCTGTCTCTCTCCGCCGCGGCCGCGCTGGCCCTGTCCCTCACGGCCTGTTCCGGCGGCCCCTCCGGCACCGCCGACACCCCGGCGGGCGGCAGCTCCAACACCCCTGCCGCCGGTGAAACCTATAAGGTGGCCGTGATCAAGCAGATGGACCACGCCTCCCTGGACGAGATCGCCAACGCGATTACCGCCCGGCTGGACGCCATCGCGGAGGAAAACGGCATCACGATCGAGTATGAGGTGACCTCCGGCCAGGGGGATCAGACTGTCCTGCGCCAATTGTCCGACCAGGCCATTGCCGACGGTGTGGACGCCATTATCCCCATCGCCACCACCGCCGCCCAGGTGGCCGCCGTCTCCGCTGAGGAGAGCAAGACCCCGGTGATCTTCGCCGCCATCTCCTATCCGGAGACCGTGGAGCTCACCGGCATGGACTACGTCACCGGCACCAGCGACGCCCTGGACACCAATCAGATTCTGGACATGATGTTTACCCAGAATCCAGACATTGGGTCTGTGGGCCTGCTCTACTCCCTGTCCGAGCCCAATTCCGAGGTGCCCATCGCGGATGCCAAGGCTTATCTGGACGCCAAGGGCGTGGCCTACACCGAGGCCACCGCTAACACCAACGACGAGGTCATCGCCGCCGCCAGTTCCCTGATTGCTGACGGAGTGGACGCCGTCTTTACCCCCACCGACAACATCATCATGGCCGCCGAGCTGGCCATCTATGAGGACTTCATCGCCGCCGGCATCCCCCACTACACCGGGGCCGACTCCTTCGTGCGCAACGGCGCCTTTGCCACCTGCGGCGTCAACTACACCGACCTGGGTGCCGAAACGGCCGATCTGGCCTACCAGGCCATGACCGGGGGCATGGACGGCCTGGAGGACTATTACCAGGTGGCGGGCGGCCTGATCACCGTCAACTCCGAGATCGCCGAGGCCCTGGCCATCGACCCCGCCGTCTTTGAAAGCCTGGGACAGGTCACCACCGTCACCACCACTGAGGACTGAGATCAAACCAAAGCCAGCCCCCCGGCTCCCGCCGGGGGCGCTGGCCTGTGAAAGGAGCGTTTTTCCGTGCTCTACGTCGCCCAAACCGCCCTGGAGCTGGGCTTCCAGTACGCTCTGGTGGCCATGGCCCTGTTCCTAAGCTACCGGGTGCTGGACATCGCCGACCTGACCACCGACGGCTGTTTCGTCCTGGGCTGCGCCGTGTCGGTGACCCTCACCGCCGCGGGACACCCCTTCCTGGCCATCCCCGCCGCCATGCTGGCCGGGGCCTGCGCCGGGTTTGTCACCGCCTTCCTCCAGACCAAGCTGGGGGTGCCCTCCATCCTGGCGGGCATCGTCACCAACACGGGGCTTTACACCGTCAATCTGATGGCCATGGGGTGGAAGGCCAACCAGTCCCTGCTCAAGCAGGATACTATCTTCACCCTCTTCTGCGCCACCGGCATCGGCGGCGACTGGAACCCCATCCTCCTCTCCGGGGGGATCACCGTGCTGGCGGGTGTGCTGCTGGTGGCCTTCCTGGGCACCCGGCTGGGCCTCAGCATCCGCGCCACCGGCGACAACCGGGACATGGTGCGCTCCTCCTCCATCAACCCCAATTTCACCATCACCATCGGCCTGTGCGTGGCCAACGCCCTCACCGGCCTGTCCGGCGCAGTAGTGGGCCAGGCCCAGAAGACAGCTGACATCAACAGCGGCACCGGAATCGTGGTCATCGGCCTGGCCTGCCTGATTATCGGTGAGACCATCGTGGGCCGGGGCGCCATGTTCCGGGGAGCCATTGCGGTAGTGGCGGGCAGCATCCTCTACCGTCTCGTTTACGCTCTGGTGCTTTACACCAAGGTGGTGCCAGTGGACTGCCTCAAGCTGGTGACCGCCTTGGTGGTGGCCCTGGCCATCGCGGCCCCCTCCATCCGGCAGTGGTGGGCTTTCCAGACCAGAAAGCGCCGCGCCCTGGCCGGGCGAAAGGGGGAGAAGTAAATGCTGGAACTGAACAAGGTCTCCAAGACCTTCAACCCCGGCACCGTCAACGAGAAGAAGGCCCTGGACGGCTTGTCCGTGACTCTGGCCGAGGGAGACTTCGTGACCATCGTGGGCTCCAACGGCGCGGGCAAGTCCACCTTCTTCAACGCCGTGGCGGGGGACTTCTTTGTGGATGAGGGCTCCATCCGCCTGGACGGGGCGGACATCACCTATCTGCCCGCCTACCGCCGCAGCCGCCAGATCGGCCGTCTGTTCCAGGATCCCATGCGGGGCACCGCCCCCCACATGACCATCGAGGAGAACCTGGCCCTGGCCTATCTCCGCACCGCCAAGCACCAGCGGGCCTTCTTCAGCCGGGTCTCCAAGGCCGACAAGGCGTTCTTCCGGGAGCAGCTGGCCCGGCTGGACATGGGCCTGGAGGACCGGATGCGCCAGCCGGTGGGCCTCCTCTCCGGCGGTCAGCGGCAGGCCCTGACATTGCTCATGGCCACCATGGTGCCCCCCAAGCTGCTCCTGCTGGACGAGCACACCGCCGCACTGGACCCCGCCACGGCGGAGAAGGTGCTCCGCCTCACCCGGGAAATCGTGGAGGGGGAGCGTATTACCTGCCTCATGATCACCCACAACATGAAAAACGCCCTTGAGCTGGGCAACCGAACCTTCATGATGGATGCCGGACGGGTGGTGCTGGACATCAGCGGGGAGGAGCGGAAGGGCCTCACCGTGGACGATCTGCTGGAGCGCTTCCGCGCCGGCGCGGGGAAGAACCTGGACAACGACCGCATTCTGCTCTCCAACGACTAGAAAAATGCCGCCCTAGGGCGGCATTTTTTCCGTGTCTGCGGCAGCGGGGCCATGTATCCCAGGCTGCGACGGGAGTAGGCCGATGGCGGCGGAAAAAGTACGAGATCTTTCGAAAAAAGCATTGACAAGAATGCGGAGATATGCTATTATTTTCTGGCTGACATGCCAAAGAGATCAGCGCCCATGCGGGTGTAGTTCAATGGTAGAATCCCAGCCTTCCAAGCTGGTCGCGTGGGTTCGATTCCCATCACCCGCTCCATAAGCGCCTGTAGCTCAGGTGGATAGAGCAACTGCCTTCTAAGCAGTGGGTCAGGGGTTCGAGTCCCTTCAGGCGTGCCATCGTTTTCTAAAGCCATTCGATATGGTGGGTGTAGTTCAGTTGGTAGAGCATCGGATTGTGGTTCCGAGTGTCGCGGGTTCGAGTCCCGTCACCCACCCCATAAGCCCTTAAGGCGGAAGGGCCGGAGCGTCCGCTCCGGTCCTTTGCTTTTAGAACCAGCCAGATTGGGGTGTAGCCAAGTGGTAAGGCACGGGACTTTGACTCCCGCATTCGCTGGTTCGAGCCCAGCCATCCCAGCCAAATGACTCGTTAGCTCAGTCGGCAGAGCAACTGCCTTTTAAGCAGTGGGTCCGGGGTTCGAATCCCCGACGGGTCACCAAAGTAGACAAAACCTGCGTATAATGATAGTTATACGCAGGTTTTGCTTTTTACCGTCAGCTTGCACCAGCTACACTGGCGCTAATTGTTCATTGTTCCATAAATACTATTTCAAAACGCAGGTTTGGGCGGAAAGAACTGATATGTACCCCCTTTACTGGACACCCAGTAGAGGGGGTATTATTATGCGGTACACATATGAGTACAAAAGGAAATGTGTAGAACTGTATCGAGAAGGAAAATGGCCAGAAACGCCGGAAGGTGTTAGCGATAAATCCTTTCGGGATAAAGTGAGACTATGGGTAAGAGCAGAGGATAGCCGCGGTCCAGAAGCACTGAAACACAAAAATTTCAACAGGAACTGGACACCAGAAGAACGGCTGGAACTAGTATCCCAAGTAATGTCCGGAAAATCCTGTGTGTCAGTGGCAATCGAGGCCGGTATTCAAGATAGACTATTGTATCAATGGGTTCAAAACTATAAAACAAAGGGGTATAATGGCCTGGTAGAAATGAAAAAAGGTCGTCCAAGTAAAGGGGTACCCCAAATGAAAAAGGAAGAAGCAAGGCCACTGAATGAATCCGAACGAGAAGAATTGATCCGGCTTCGGGCAGAAAACGAGTATATAAAGGAGGAGAATGAAGTTATAAAAAAAGAGATCGCCTTGAGAGAAGAGAGGCACGCAGCGCAACTCAAGGCGAGAAAGCAGCGATCATCAAAGAGCTGCGTGAAAAAGGATACCAATTGAATATCTGTTGAAATCTATGCAGATGGCACGGTCTACCTATTATTTTGAGTTGAGCAAGGCCGATCAAGTTGCTGTTCGAAACCATTGCTTGGCAGATGAAATCAAAGACATTTTCTCACAGCATAAAGGCCGCTACGGTGTGCGAAGAGTATATCAGGAACTGATAAAGCGCGGCCACAAGGTCAATCATAAGCGGGTACAACGGCTTATGCACACTATGGGGTTGGCAGGAAAGCGCCCAAAGGAAAAGTATCATTCCTACAAGGGAGAGGTCGGCAAGGTTGCTGAGAATATCCTTGACCGGGATTTCAGCACGACAGCTCCTATGCAAAAATGGACTACCGATGTATCTCAGTTCGGTTTTTCGTGGGGGAAGTGTTATCTCTCTCCCATACTCGACATGAACACAAACGAAATCATTTCTTATGATTTATCTCAAAGTGCCAATATGGAACAGATCCAGAGAATGTTGGCCGGCGCCTTTACGAAGTTTCCCTCTGTAGATGGCCTGATCTTTCACTCTGATCAAGGGTGGCAGTACCAGCACGTGTACTTCAGGCAGGCACTTAAAGATCACAAAATCATTCAATCCATGTCAAGGAAGGGCAACTGTTACGACAATTGCATCATGGAGACCTTCTTTGGACGGATGAAAAACCAGATGTTCTACGGGCATGAAAAAGAGTATTCCTCTTTTGAAACATTTGCCAAGGCTGTTGACGGCTACATAAATTACTACAACAACGAAAGAATCCAAGAGAAAACAAAATGGATGCCTCCTACAAAATTCAGAGAGGCATCCATGTGCACCTAATTCAATTTTTTATGTGTCCAGAATTCTGGGTACATATCAAACTCCGTTTCTAAACCTGCGTATATTATTGTTTTAGCAAAGGAGATTGGTAAACATCCGCATTCCGTATGGTTATTAAATGGAAAACAATGTATTTATCATTTGTCAGGAGAAAGCGGAAGTGATCCGCATGATTTTTGACTACTATCTTTCCGGAGCCAGCCTTGGGAAAGTGGTAGATATGCTGTCCGAGAAAAGGATTCCTTCCCCTACCGGAAAAGAACGCTGGACAAGAGCGGCAATTGATAAGCTCTTGTCCAATACAAAATATATCCCAATCGTTGGAATGGAGAAATATATGAGTGCCCAATTTGAAAAGGATCGGAGATGCAATATCGACTACGACAAGACCGGCAGCCCCAGAAAAGCTACTCGGTATCAATCTCCGGTATCGTGATTTTGTAAGCCACTATCTAATCCCTATCTTCTGTGTTATACTGAAACAAAAAGCCGGGGATACAGTATGACAGAGAAAGAACTCAGCGAACTGTATACGCGGCTTGCACTTCAATTCGATTCCGTACTGGGGACGCTTGTTTCAAAGAACTTGGTTTTCACGGATTCTGTACCCGGGATCAGAAAAGATTTTTACGATTCCCTCAACGAGGAAAAGCGAAAAGACTTTGAAAGAATCCTTACCTACACCCAAATCATAAGGCGCTACATAAGAGAGAATGCAAATAATGGCCCAATATCGTTGACTCAATTGGCCAAACAGTATTCCGAGGAATCGCCTGGGTATATGATCCAAAGCTGGATGCGCAGCAGAAATACATTGGAGTTCTTACGCCAGTGGGAGGTGGCGGAAAACCCGGATTTTGATGATGCTGCGTGTAAAGAGCTAATGCAGCAGGCACGATCCTCGTCTCTGACAATCACGCCAAGCCTTTGGGTAAAAAGGACGCATGCAATAGGAATGACGGTAAAACAGGGCAAGGGCGGTGGCGTGACCACACACTCAGAAATCGCATTGGATTTCCACCTCTGGTTAGATACGGCAATGCGGATTGTAATGGTGAGGCTGGCTGGTCAGGAACAACAATGAACCTTCTGCCTTTGCATTGAGAAACCATATTAACCTTGCAACAAGAGTACGCTAAGTCAGAACGATACAGATACCTACCTTTAAATATCCGTGTCGAATTCGATGCGATAAAATTACTTTTTCTAAAATTGAAGCGTTTGTATAACACAACAACGCTGATTTTAGAATCTGTACAACGAATGGAGGCAGTATATGGATCAGAATTTAACACACAGAAATCACTATATACCAAGATTTTATCTGAAAAACTGGAGTTTGGATGGGAAGACCATACAAACATATAGTATCTTGGTATCCAATTCTAAAGTTCCTTATTGGACTCAACAATCAATTAAAAATTCTGCTGTTTGGAGTGACTTTTATACACGTATAGAAGGTGATAAGGAAATTGACGATTTTGAGCATTGGTTTGATCGAGAGTTTGAAACACCAGCAAAACCAGTATTTGACAAACTACTAAATGGTCAAAAAATATCCTATGAGGAATCTGTTGTGTTATCTCACTTTGTTTTTGCCCAATACGTTCGAACACCTGCTGCTTACTTAAGGTTAACCGAACAAAATATAAAATTATTTCCAAAGATATTGGAAGAGACCACCGCAAAAATAAATAGAGAAGCAGAAAAAATAAGAAAGGGATATCCTGCGTTCCAATTTCAAAAAACTGTACGAGAGAGTTTTTTCCCAATGAAAGTAACAGTTGATAAAGAACAGAGCTTAGTTGAAATAAAAGCTGTTGTGGGAAGAGGATCATATCTCGATAATTTGAAACACCTATTGTCATCCACTTTGAAGGTAGCTGAACACCATGATTGGCGAGTTCTCCATGCATCTGAAGATATTTCGTTTCCCACTTCTGATGACCCTGTAATTTGTTTGAATTACAGAAATGCAGACGATTATGATCTCAAGGGAGGATGGGGAAGAAAAAATTGTAATATACTGATGCCACTATCACCTCGATTAATTCTTTTCACACAGGTAGGTGCAAAGGGTCCTTATAAAGACTTAGATCATTCACCATATTACAGCAAATTATTTAGACGCATGATTATTCAACACGCACACAGATATGTGTATTCTGACCGACCACAGAAAGGGATGCTTGAATTAAATGCTCGTGTCGTGAACGCTCAGCTATATGAGAGGGAAAAACAAGAAATGGCTGGCTGGCATATTGAGCAAATACAGGCAGAACGAAATCTATAATTTAGGTTTTATCTTTAAATCTGGGACATTCCCAGGCATCTATAGTGTTGCGATGATCCATAAAAATAACCACACCTTTTGATGTGGTTATTTTTATGGATACCGTGAGGACTTCACATACTCGGCGGAAGTGAATTCCGCCTGCGCCAAGGTTTTGGCTTTCGGCCAAAACACTTGTACGGCGCAAAAGCGCCGCCGGCCAGAAGGCTGCTTCAGCGAAATGCTGAATCTTTTTCGTATGCATATGCCAAGTTAAAAGCTACATTTTGGTCTTGTACTGCAGGGCTGAAATGTAGCTTATTTTTTTATAAAACCTCCATAATATTGGCATTTACCCAATGTTATGGAGGTTTTGTTATGTTCAAATAAAAAGTAGATGTTCAACTAGCTGCTGGGAAAAAGTCGTCGTGCATAGAACAACATACATTAACAAGAGTTAATATGTAAAGGGTGGTTTCTCCCACCTAATACATATGACTGCGGCTCATTTGTGGTGAATTGAAAAGCAGTTGTAGGAAAGGAGTCAAAAAGCCTTATAACCGCTGAAAATCAACACAAAAGGAGCTGATATTCTATGAAATCTATCTTTGAAGAAATGGGCGGTACATACCGTCAAGTGGGTGATTATTTCATCCCCAACCTTGCCCTGCCGGACACCGGCAAGTATCAGATCGGCAAGTACGGGCGTATGCGCCGCAGCTATCTGAAAGAGTATCGTAAAACACTCTACAACAACTATGTGCTGGAGGGAACGCTGTTCAAGCATCTGTCTGAGATCGACCAAGCCTGCAACGAGCGCATGGGAATCCTCGTTTCCGCTATGGCAAAGCAGGAGGGCGTAACTGAAGCACTCAAAGCGGCTGACCAAATGGAATGGGTGCGCCGCATGAACAGCATCCGCAGCCGTGCGGAAGAAATCATTTTGACTGAAATTGTATATGCTTAATGGAATGCCCGTTATCGGCTGTATGTCTGATAACGGGCATCCTCTTTTGTGCAGTTAATTGTTTTTGATTTTCCAATAACCCTTACGATCTGAACCAATACGTTCAATAATATCTTTTTCTTTCATTTCTTTCAATCTCTGTGATACCGTTTTCCTGCTAACGGACAGTTTCTCTGCTATTGCAGTTGAGGTATACGCCGGATCTTCAGAAATAAGTGCAAGAATTTGTATAGATTTTTCATCCAAACGATCTGTCACCTTTTCTGTTACTCTATCTGTCACCTTGCTGGTAACAGAACGAATAATTCTGTCTTCCGGTGCAGTAAATTCAATCATAATATCGCTGGGATTGATTGTGTAAACAGGCTGAGGAACGCTGTCTTTCTCACAGGCAGAGCAGATTTTCTCAATTCCACGCCCCCAGCTTTCGATGAAGCCTGCCAAATAGAACACATGGGCAATATTGGGATTGTAAGGACTGGAAGCGTGTTTACGCATCAAGTTTTCCAATGTCCAGTTTTCGGGCAGACAACCGCAGTTGGCAATATACAGCCTGTCCTCATACACGCTTATCTGAATCGGAACACCGGACTGATATTGCTTATGGCACAAAGCGTTGAGCAGAGCTTCTCGCAGAGCAGCTTCCGGTACAAAATATCGCTCAATACGCTGCATACCCTCGTAGGTAATTTTTGCTTTCATATACTTTAGATATACAAGTTCCACGATTTTATCAATCTGTTCCAAGATAGAGCCGTGTATCTCGTCCTGATATAAAAGATCGGCGTCGGTTTCAAAAAATCCGATTTTAACATATGCGCCGAGTTGCCATTTTTCTGGGTCTTTTGAGAACAGGAGCATTGCCGCATTCGTAAGATATGAGCCGTTCATCAGATGCAGCTTTTCCATAAGTACATCTTTCGGTTCATCCAGAACACTCTTGTCAATGCGCCCCTTCTTAGCTGCCCACTTCTTAAATCGATCAATAATGGAATCGTCAATGTCATTTAACGAAAATGCAGGTAAAGGAAGATTATCCCAAGTTGCACCCCGCTTGCGCATCAAAAATGCCTCTAAAGCGGGACCGGTCAATATCTGCCGTGTGCTGCCGCTTCGATAATAATAAACGCCCTTGCAGGAAATACCTATCGGATAGGAAGGAACATCTACCTCAATGTATTCTTTTCCGTTTTGCTCATATAAATTCACACCAACAATAATACCCATAGCATCTCTGATTTTATTCGGTATGTCTTCAAGAAGCTTATGAGCATTAGGTAACCCAATTACATTGCCGTCATCATCGCATCCAATGTAGATTTTTCCTCCTTGTGCGTTGGCATATCCGCAAATCCATTCCAGATAGTCATCTTTCCATTTGCTTTTCCATTCAATATTTTGGCTTTCAGGCATTTTCGTCACCATCCTTATTTTTTTTGCCCTACTTTTGTAAACATTATGCTTGTTCTTGCACTGCGGGCTGCAAAATACAGCACTTGGTCTGCTTGCGACAAAAGCTTTGGTACAATGCCTGCAAAGCTTAATCGGGTTTTCGCTGTCGGTCAGCATAAAACTGAACATCATCTGAACTCCAAGCATGAGAGAGTGAAAATCCCAAACAATGGTCGGCTTATCCAAAAGAGCGATATGATAGGTTGGAGCGATGCCACCAAAAGCTGCCATGCTCTGCTGCATCATCTGCCGGGTTTCATCGTTCAGTGTATCATAATCCTCATAATAAAGGAAACTGTTGATATAGGTAAACGCCCAGTCAATGAACTGCTGTTTCATCCATTCATATCGCTCCGCATATTCCCGCTGAAAGCTCATGTTGACCGCCATCGGCTTATCTGTCATGGTCAAAGCCAGTGCCATCATAACACGGTTATTCTGGATGTTCCACATGGACTCGATACCACGCTTGATCACATCCAATTTGTCAAATGGAAAGAACAGTGCCAGATATTTTTCAGTGGACATAGTTTCTTCTTTGATGAAGTGATTTTTGGGCAGGTACACCGCCTCATATTCCATAAAGTTTGGTGTGGTAGGTAGCGCAGTCATCAGTCCAAATAAGCCGTATTTTACCGCAAATTGCTGGATAGCCTTCTGGATTTCGGCATCCGGCTTTTTGCTCATACCCATGCGTCCTATGTTGATAGCATCCAATACAATTTTCTGGTACTCTGCCAGTGGATCATAAATACTTGGTTGCGCCGTCTTGGTGGGCGTGAGATACAGAGTTCCGTCCTCTGCCGTCCTCCATTCATATTCACTATATCGCACCCAGTTAGAACTGGTGCGTTCAAAAAGGTTCTTCATATACAAAACCCTCCGTCATGTATTGTAACCTAAATAACTTCAATTTATATTATCAATTATATTATTTCTTTTCCCCTGAATCAATCTTCATTCCAGATTCTTCTAAAAAATCTTTCTCCAATAAGGTCATTGGCTGTTGCTTTTCTGCCTTATCCAAAAGTACAGGAAGCAGCTTTTTTTGTATCTTTTTGAGCATTGTGCCACGCACCTTGCGGATGTTCCGGTCGCTTTGATTCCGTATTTTAGCGATTCTTGTTGAACTAAACAGCTGGACAGCGCAAAGAAAGAGCAGCTCCTTGTGTTCCTCATTCAATTCCCAGAGGATTTTGGATAGGTATTCTTTCGTTATCAGTTCATGGATGTCGTAAGGACAATAGAAAATGGCGTCAATAAAATCTCCCTTTCGGAGCTGCTTTTCCAGTACATCGTTCAGCGTATCAGGGAAAAAGAGTTCATTTGTAGATGCCCCGTAATCAAGAGGAACATCATCATCGCTGCGGCTGAATTCGTGATAGCGTTCCCTTCGCTCCCGATTAGCGTCCAGCCTATCCCACCATGCGATCACATTTTCAAAATCCCGCTGTGTTCTGGCAGAATCCTCCAATCGTGCAAGGGCTTCTGTCCGCAGTTCTCGTTTGAGCTTCTTACGCTCCGGTTCTTCCTCGTCAGTACCATCCTCAAAGGGATGTTCCTCGGCGTCGGCTTCCAGTTCTTCGATGTGCTGTTCTTCTTTTGTAATCTGCCGTCTGACCTGTTCGGATAATTCGGTTTCTTCGGTATCTGTATCATTGTCAGCAAGAACAACTTGGTTCTTCCGCTTCCTTCGCTTCTTTTCGGGAAGATCGTCAGCGGCTTCTTCCTCATCGTCCCAAAGGGCATTTTCATCTTCTTCGTCATCGACTATGTAATCGGAATCGTCCGTTTCATATTCATCTTCATAGTCAGTATCTTCTTCATAAAAGCCGTCATGTTCATATCGTTCGGGATCGTCGAACACCGCAGACACCTCCCTTCGAAAATATTTTTGAAAATTTCTTGGATTCTCCGTAAAAACAGTTCCGCTAAGTACCCTGTATTTCTCCTATAAGTGAGAAGGTAATCTGTTTTGTCTGTTATTAGATTACTTTCGACACTGAATGAAAGGAGGAAACCGCCTATGTCAAACAATTATCGTGAGCTGACGGGCAGGGAGAAGCAGCGGATCAAAAAGTTGATTACTTCTCTCTGCGCCAACTACGACAAAGAGTACGGCTGCCTGCCATTGGACTGCGACTGTCCAATGTTGGGAATCTGCTTTACCAACAGCGCACTATGCAGATATTTCCGCAAGTCTGTCCTGCCGGAAGATGCAGGGTTGGAAGCCGTATTCACGCAAACACCGACCATTCATTGCAAACAATGCGGCAAGCCGTTCCCAACTGACGGAAAACGGGTGTACTGCTCACAGCGCTGTGCCGAAGAAGCTCGCCGTAAGCAGACCGCAGCACGGGTGCGTAAGTACCGGGAGAAACAACAACAGATGTAACGCTTTTGCCCTCGGAAAGCCTTGTGCCGCAAGGCTTTTTTGAGGGCATTTCTGCATTGGCAGGGTGTTAATACCTTTTGTTCGATTTTAACCATGCAAATGGTTACACCATGCCGGAACTAAACCTATTATACGAAAAAACAATGAATATTTCAACACGGAGGTAACTGCCTATGGCAAAAAACGAGAACAGTAATTTTTCTTATATGACTCGCCGCATTGGCGGCACCACCTATAAAGTTAAAGTAGTATTCAGCGATACAGAGAAAGAAACAATGGAGGATAAAATTTTACGGATGATTCGCAATGAAACGGTTACAACTGTCGGAACTTATGGTATAATAGATTCACCACAAATGAGCCGACAGTCTGAAAGGAGCGCATCATGAGCGTAAAACAGACTGAAGGAAAAATCACAGCTTTATATGAAAGACTGTCCCGTGACGATGACCAGACTGGTGATAGCAACAGTATTGTCAATCAGAAAAAATACCTCGAAAGCTATGCCCATCAGAAAGGTTATACGAACTGTCAGCACTATACCGATGACGGCTGGAGTGGAGGAAATTTTGAGCGTCCCGCTTGGAAACAGCTTATTGCCGACATTGAAGCAGGCAAAGTTGCTCATGTCATTGTAAAAGATATGAGCAGGGCGGGGCGTGACTATCTGCAAACAGGCTTTTACACGGAGGTATTCTTCCGTCAGCATCATGTTCACTTTGTGGCGATTGCCAACAGCGTGGACAGCGACGATCAGAACAGCAATGAGTTTGCCCCGTTCCTCAACATTATGAACGAGTGGTATCTTCGTGATTTGAGCCGCAAGCAGAAAACAGCAATCCGTGTGAAAGGCGAATCCGGCAAGCCTACCACCAACTGTGCCATTTATGGCTACAAGAAAATGCCGGGAGATAAGTACAGTTGGTATATCGACGAGGAAGCCGCTGCGGTTGTCCGCCGTATTTTCCGGCTGACCATCGAGGGAAACGGTCCTTATGACATCGCCCGTATCCTCTATGACGATAAGGTGGAAACTCCTGCGGTCTACGCCGCAAAGCAGGGGCGTGGCGTTTGGAAAAGCAAAGAGGAATTTCCCAACCCTTATAACTGGAGTGGTTATATCGTTGGGCAGATTCTCTCCAAGCCCGAATATATGGGGCATACGGTCAACTTCCGTTCTCACAAGCAGTCCTACAAGGACAAAAATCCAGTTATGAATCCGCAAGAGGACTGGCTGATCTTTGAGAACACCCACGAAGCGATTGTAGATAAGGAAATATGGGAGCTTGCACAGAAACTGCGAAAGACACCGAGACGCCACGATACACTTGGCGAAGCCAATCCGCTAACTGGACTTCTGTTCTGTGCTGACTGCGGAGCGAAAATGACCAATCACCGTTCCAAAGGCGGTACGGAGAACAATCCCTATCCCTCCGATTTTTATGATTGCTCCGCCTACACGCTGGCACATCAAAAGCGCACTCATGCTTGCAGCGGTCACTATATTCGGACAAAAGCAGTCAGAGAGCTTGTTTTGGAAACCATCCGAACAGCCAGCACTTTTGCCACCGCCAATCAGGAAGAGTTTATGAAAAAGGTGCGTTCTGCGTCTCAAATCAGACAGGCGGAAGTCGCAAAGGATACCAAACGCAAGTTGAACAAAGACCGTAGGCGTATTGCCGAGCTTGATACCATTATCAAAAAGCTCTACGAATCTTTTGCTATTGGGCGCATTACCGATGAACGCTTTGATACTCTGCTTGCAGAATACGAAGCGGAGCAGAAAACTCTTGTCACATCTGTATCGGATGCAGAATCGCATCTATCCTCTTTTGAGGAAGATACTGACCGTGCGGCGCAGTTCCTTTCACTGGCAAAGAAGTACACCGATTTTTCCGAACTGACTACTCCAATGATCAATGAGTTTATTGAAAAAATCATTGTCCACGCCCCGGAAAAGATTGACGGGGATCGGGTGCAGGAGGTTGAGATTTATCTGAAATTTATCGGACGGTTTGAACTGCCCGAACCGGAACTGACGCCGGAGGAGATTAAGCGGCAGGAACAGCTTCGCAGACACCGCATCAAGAGCCGGGAACGCTACCAAAAAATCAAGGCTGGTGAACACGCAGTTGGTCAGCCATTTAAGCTAATCTGTAAATGCTGTAGTAAAGAATTTGAATCCAAGCGGTCAAATACTCTGTTTTGCAGTCCGAAGTGCCGTACTAAATTTTACCGGCAGGAAGCGGCGGAAAACCGAAAGCGAGAATGTGTCTGCGAGAACTGCGGAAAAACTTTTATCGCTACACGGAAAGATGTAAAATACTGCTGTGATGATTGTAGGACGGAAGCAAACCGCAGAATGCAGAAAGAACGCAATGTTGCGAAGCAAATAAAAGAGAAAGAACCTGTATTGCTTGATAACCCGCCTATTAAAGAAAACGGGCAAGAACAGAAAACCGCATAATAAATGACGCTGAAGGCGACTTGTGAGAATAAAATCTCATGAGCCGCCTTCTTTGCGTTTTCAGCCGGATACGGCAGAAAGGAATAAAATTTATGACAGAAAATGAAAAGAAGCTTTTGCAGGCGAAGCATAGATTGGAAGAAGCACAGATGCGTGACCGGCAGAAAGAGCGAAAAGCACGGACACGGCGACTGATTCAGGAAGGTGCGATTTTGGAGAAAGCATTACCGCCGACAACACAGATGACTTTGGAACAGTTGGAGGATTTTTTGTGCGAAGTATTCAAACCAATACGATGATTTTTATGAGCGACCGGCTATCGGTCGCTTTTTCTTTTTCCCGAAGGGCCCGAAGGGCGCACTTACTCACCACCTGCAAAGCAGGCGGTGGTATCCCTCCCGTTGGTCAGGCTCGTGCGCTCTTCACAAAGCGTCTTTTAGCCGCCTTTCCAGAGGGGGCAGGCAATGTCGCAAGCGAACATTCCCTGTGCAGTCGGCTCTATATTTTGCACTATCAGCAAAACGATGAGGTGGCATATTGCCACCCCATCCCGCCGCCTGCCTGCGAAAACCTGCCACTGGCAGCTTTTACGCAGTTATGGGTATCGCATTTTCGGCGACACCCATTTTCTCTTTTCAAAAGAGAAACAGAAAGAAAGGACGGTGAAAACAAATGGCAATCTATCATCTGGAAGCAAAAGTAGTCAGCCGTGGTACAGGAAGAAGCGCTGTTGCAGCTTCCGCTTATCTGAGTTGTTCTAAAATCCTCAATGATTATGATGGGGTGCAGCATAACTACACCCGCAAGAAAGGACTGGTCTGGCAGGAAGTATTCCTACCAGAGTTCGCCCTGTTAGAATGGAAAGAGCGGGGCGTGCTTTGGAACGCCGTAGAAGAAAATGAAAAGACAAAAGACAGCCGCCTTGCCCGTGAATTTGTGGTTGCTCTACCAATTGAGTTGAGCGAAGCACAGTGGGAAAAGCTACTGTCCGATTTTATTTCTGGCACCTTTGTAGCGGATGGGATGTGTGCAGATGTGGCAATTCACGATCCACATCCTCCCGGTCACAATCCCCATGCTCATATCATGCTGACAGTGCGCCCGTTAGATGAAAAAGGGAACTGGCAATATAAGACGCAGAAAGAATATCTCTGTGTGAAAAATGGAGAGGAACAAGGTTTTACTGCGGATGAGTTTAAGATAGCACAGACAGAGGGATGGGAAAAGCAATACCAGTATAAGGTCGGTCGCAAGAAGGTATATCTACCACCCTCCGAAGCGGAGAATCACGGCTATGAACGAGCCAGCAAGCATCCGAAAAGCACCAAGTTCGGCAGACAGAATCCCATTGCCGAGCGTTGGAACAGCGAAGAACAACTTGTTTTATGGAGAGCAGCGTGGGCTGATGTGACGAATCACCATTTGGAGACTGCCGGACACGAAAAACGCATCTACCACCGCAGTCATGCAGATCGGGGCTTGACCGAGCAGCCCACCATTCACGAGGGTGTGGTTGCAAGAGCATTGGAGAAAAAGGGCATTGTTTCTGACCGCTGTGAGTTGAATCGTCAGATTAAGGCAGACAATGCGTTGCTCCGTGAGCTGAAAGCAACGGTCAAGAAGCTGATGCAGGCAGTTAAAGCATCTGTTCCTGCACTTGCGGAAGCAATGGAGTCCTTACGGGCTAACATGGTTATTTTCTGCTATCAGATTCGCTATGCCGGTTTTGGAAAACACAAATTATCGGAAAGCCTGAATGTGTTGAAGCCCGATCTGGAGCGTTATACCCTACTGGTACAGCAGATTAAAAATAAGACTAAAGAACGGAAAACGCTGCTTGCAGAAAAGAAAGCGACACCATTTTATCAGTTTGTTGCTCATAATGATTTGGCGAAACAGATTGCCGAACTGGCAGAAGACTTGGAAGAACTGAAATCCGAAAAGACGATGCTCCTCAGCTCGTTTGATTGTAGTGAGGATACTGGAATCGCCGAAGTCAAAAAGAGTGTTGCGGCTATGGAGGAAAATTTGAAGCGGCTGACAAAGCAGGAAGAAAAATATGCTGCCGAGTTGGAAGATGCCTTAAAGCAGTTCTCGGAATTAAGGGAGCAGGCAAAAAATGTGGATTCAATGGAACTCGCAGAACAGCGGATCGCCTTACAGGGGGAGAAGATTCAATCTGCCACTTCCAAGATCAAAGCGGCATATGGAGAAAAATTTGATCCGCTTATCCTGTTTAACAGCAAACGTGATGTTTCTGAATTATTGGAAGAAAAAACAGAGGTACAATCTATTCGTGAGCATTTACAGAAAAAACAGGAGCAGACTTCTGAGCGTAAAAAAACTTCAAAGAAACACGAGCAGGAACGGTAAGATTAGAATGCGGTAGTGAGGGCAATCTGCTTCCATTGTGCAAGTGTGCAATGGAGCAGAGCCCAAGCGTAGATGACATAGTCGGGCATATTGTGTGTGCATTTTTTGACTATTTCATGGTCATCTTATTAAAGAACACTTCCATAGACAGATTTATCCCAAAATTCGTCGAAGTGATTCAATAATTATATCGACATCATTTTCAGAATTATTTCTTCCGAACGACAATCTTATAGTTCCCTTTGCGAGCTCTGGTTTCAGTCCAATAGCCTGTAATACATGAGATATCTGAGTTTCTTGGCTATTACAGGCAGAGCCAGTAGAAACACAAATCCCCATTAAATCTAATCTATGCAAAATGGCTTCGCCGCTATAGCCAGGGAACGAGAGGCTTATATTTCCGGGGATATGCACCTCGCTCCCATTTCGGGTGAATCGTATATTTGCATTAGATAACCCTACAAGCAATCTGTTTTCCAGCAAAGCTAAATGTGACGCTGTATCTTTCATTGTAGCCACATTCTTTTTTAGTGCAGTGGCCATACCAACTATAGATGCAACATTCTCCGTTCCGGCTCTCATGTGGTGTTCCTGGCCACCTCCGCTTGCGTATGACATCAGTGGCGTCCCTTTTCGGACATATAGAAAACCAATCCCTTTTGGGCCATTAAACTTATGAGCAGAAGCGGAAAGCATATCTACACCAAGCAAATTCACATCTATTTCAATATGCCCAACTGCCTGAACAGCGTCTGTATGAAATATGGCGCCACAGGAATGTGCAATAGCAGCTAATGCAGGAATATCCTGAACAGAGCCAATCTCGTTGTTTGCAGTCATGACGGAAACCAATCGAGTGTCTGAATTGATATTTTCTGCCAGGGTTTCAATATTCACTGTGCCAGTATAATCAACCGGAAGATAAGATACAGGGTGCCCCATTCTCTCTATATCAGCGCACGGACGCAAAATCGCATGATGTTCAATAACTGAAGTTATGAAAGCGTGTTTGACAGGATCCGAAAATGCAATTCCCTTTATGGCCCAGTTGTTACTCTCTGTACCACCCGAGGTAAAAAATATTTCTTCGGGTTGAGCACCAATGCATTGAGCAATTATTTCTCTCGAGTTCTTCAATGCTTTTTTCGCCGTTCTCGCAAATGAGTAGGGTTGTGAAGCATTGTCATACGCCCCTGGGCTTCAAAATTCAGAAGGAGGAAATCCAAATGAGAAACCTCAAGCGGGCTCTCAGCCTGGCTCTGGCGGCGATCATGCTCATCGGCATGATGGTTGTCTCCGCCTCCGCTGCGAGCTACAACGATCTCACCGATAAGGATCAGATCGTGAACAAGGACGCCGTTTCCATGCTGGTGACGCTGGGCGTCATCGAAGGAAAGCCCGACGGCTCCTATGCCCCCACCGAGGGCGTGGACCGCGCCCAGATGGCGAAGATGATCTCCGTCATCATGAATCAGGGCGTGGATAACGGCGCCCTGTATGAGAACAGCCCCTCTGGCCTGACTGACATCAGCAGCCACTGGGCCAAGGGCCACATCAACTACTGCTACACCACCGGCATCATTGCCGGCCGTGGCAACGGCAAGTTTGACCCCGACGCGGGCGTGACCGGCTCCGAGGCCGCCAAGATGCTGCTGGTGGCCGCTGGCTACGATCCCGCTATCGAGGGTCTGACCGGCACCGACTGGGAGATCAACACCAACGCCCTGGCCTCCAAGCTGGGCATCTTCCGCAACTTCAAGGGCTCCGTGGCCGAGCCTCTGAGCCGCGACAACGCCGCTCTGCTCATCTACAACGCCCTGGACGTGGAGATGATCGAGAGCTACACCAACAACGGCTACGCCATGGCGTACTCCGACGCCCGCACCATCCTGTCCTCCATGTACGGCGTGTACAAGGTGGAGGGCGTTGTGGTGGGCAACAAGTGGGCTGAGCTGGACAAGACCGACTCCGACTCCGCTCTGAAGGATGGCAAGACCGTGCTGGACAACGTGGTTCTGTACTCCTCCACCACCTCCAACACCACCAAGGACGAGGGCGTGGCCCAGTCCGGTAAGATTGCCTTCAATGTGGACACCCCCGTTGACTTCCTGGGCAAGACCGTGACCATGTACATCGAGAAGACCACCATCCTGTCCGATTCCAAGGTGCTGGGCGTGTCCACCAAGGACGACGTGAACGTGATCAACGCCACCGCTGCCACTCAGAGCACCGTGAAGGATTACCTGAAGGGCACCGGCGTGGCCGTCACCAAGGACACCGAGTTCTACGTGAACTACGGCTACTGCAAGACCGAAGAGGATGCCCACAACCTGATCAACGACTACAGCTATGCCGCCAACAACAGCGACAAGTTCAACCTGAACGGTGTGGACGTTGAGATCATCGACAACAACAACGATGGCGACGCCGAGTACGTGCTGTTCACCCGCGAGACTCTGTCCGAGGTGCGCACCTACAGCGAGAAGAACGAGACAATCTCCTTCTATGCGCCCGGCTATGACAAGAACAACGAGCTGGCCAACAAGACTGTCACTGAGACGGAGGACTTTGAGGACGTAGTGTTCAACGACGAGGTGACCACCGACGACCTGATCCTCTACGTGCAGTACGGCGGCCGCACCTACATCTCCGCCCCCGAGGTTGTCACCGGCAAGATGACCCGCGTGGACCGCGACAAGGCCGACGAGCTCTTTATCACCGTGGATGGTGAAGAGTACCGCCAGTCCTACATTCTGGACGCCGCCTCCCTGGTGGACGTGGATCTGACCCGTTTTGACATTGCCGACGCCAAGAACGAGCCCGGCTTTGACAACAGCTACGACTTTGTCCTGGACTCCAACGGCTATGTGATCGCCATCCGCCCCGCTGAGGAAGTGGTGACCAACTACGCCCTGGTGGTGGACTCCGCCTGGACCCTGAACGCCCTGGACCGCTCCGGCCAGGTCAAGATCCTCATGACCGACGGCACCGTCAAGACCTACAGCATCAACTGGAAGAACTCCGCCAAGGCAATGGAGGATATCAATACCGTTGAAACCACTAATGATGTCAAGGGCAAGCCCAACGACGAGAAGCTGGAGACCTACCTGGGCACCCGCGATGTCAACAAGCCTAACGCTGGTGGATACAACAAAACTGGTGTGGCCACCGGCTCCATTATCACCTACACCCTGTCCGACGACGATGTGCTGACCATCAAGCATGTCCTCCAGGGCAACACCCTCAAGGGCAATGACAGCGAGATCGACTCCAGCGTGAACACCAGCAGCACCGCCGGCGTGGCTGACAACGGTACTGTCATTCGGATGAACACCAGTGTTGATCAGAGCCTCCAGTACACCGCTCCCAACGGCTACACCGGCGGCCGCGGCTCCATTACGGTGAAGGCTGGCGCTGAGGATGCCAAGACCTACGCCGTGGACAAGAACACCGTCGCTTTCTACTACTGGACAAACGCCAAAGGTGAGACCGAATACGGCGTGGCCACCGGCTGGGACCATATGAGCGATGTGGCCAATAACACCGAGGTTCAGGTCTACCCCACTCTGGACAAGACCTCCTACAAGACCTATGAGGCTACCGACCTGGCCGACGTGATCCTCTTCGAGGCTGAGGCCAAGGCCACCAGCGCCAACTACATGCTGGTTCTGTCCGCCAACGCCATCGGCAAGGATCTGCTGGAGCTGAACGTTGTCTTTGAGGACGGCACCGTCCAGGCCATCGAGGTGGACGACGACGGCGGCCACGACTGGGACGACGAGGCCAGCTACATGAAGGCCTACACCTACGCCGAGAATGCCGACGGCACCTATGACATCGGCGACGACGTAGAGAACGCCGGTACCGCCAAGCTGCTGAAGAACGGCACTGTGGACAGCAGCCTGAAGGGCTACATCGCCCTGTCCGGCAAGGCCAACGTGTGGGATGTCACCGACGTGGACACCGCCGAGGACAAGACCGCCCTGGGCACCTTCCCCTACAATACCAAGGTGAACGCCGTCATTGTCGAGGATGACAACGCCATCCGCACCGCCTGGATCTGGGAGGTCGAGGAAGACGACAACGACATCGACGACAACAACCCCATCGCCACCGAGGTTACCAAGATTGATGCAGATAACTTCAAGATCTATCTGAATGCCTTTGTCGGCGCTGATAACCGTGTGGCTGTGATCACCCGCGCCATGGAGAAGGCCGGCTACACCGACGTGACCTTTGCATCTGCTGCGAACAACGAGTACACTGTGACCGCCCAGGTGAAGTCCAGCAGCGGCATCAGCACGAGCTTGACCTTCACCACTGTCACCCGCTGGTTCAGTGATTCTGCTATCGGTGCGGAGAACGTTGATAACTACAACAATGCGGCTGACCTGCCCGACAACTCCGCTCTGATTGGTGACGGGAGCGATTTGGCTACCATCACTGGCGGCTCGGTTGGCACGGATATTACCGCTGGCGACAACATGATGTTTACCTACACCACCAAGGGCACCGGCAACGTGGTGCTGACCATCAGCGACCGCAGCGGCGTGGTGTACCGTGAAACTCACGGCACCGCTGGCTCTCCCAGCGCCTCCGTTGCCGCCGGGCAGCACTACTTCTACATCAGCCTGGACAACGGTAGCCTAAACACCAGCAGCACCAGCAATAAGGTTGACACTGCCAACGACAAGTGCACCTTTGCTGGCAAGCTGGCCGACGGCAACTATGTGTGGAGCGTTACCGAGAACGGTACCACCGTAGCCTCCGGCTCCTTCACGCTGGACCGCGGCGTCTAATCCGGACGGCCGTCTTCCGGCAAAAACAACTGAGAAGCCCCCGGACCCAATTGGGTCCGGGGGCTCTCTGCTATACCAGGGCCAGATAGCGGTAGCTCTCCCCTGCCTTGTTGGTGACGGGGAGAAAGTCGTTGTCGCTGAGGCCCACCTCGTAGTGGTCGTAGTGCACCTGAAAGCCGGTCTCCGTCAGAATCAGCATATTGCCGGGCCGGTTGTTATAAGCGTAGACATAGGGCGCGCCCGGCCAGGCCAGCAGGGCCTCCCGATCCCGGCAGAAGAGCAGGACCGCCCGGGGGGCACACCCCAGCGCAACCGCCCGGTTCTGCGTCCCGTCCCCGGTGTACCGCCCCAGACGCAGCTCCGGCTTGCGCCCATCCAGTCCCGCCAGCGCCTCGTCCAGCCTCTGAAAATCTCCGT
>OASS01000105.1_pt1 | contig 60177 bp, 62 predicted proteins | sample 1475811 | NCBI WGS metagenome assembly OASS01 (sample SAMEA2579922, study PRJEB22360) | human gut metagenome | biome: human gut; feature: human-associated habitat; material: faeces | place: Denmark | collected 2008/2010 | reverse complement strand
CCCCACGGGACCGTGGGGGGCCGGCCTTCATGGCCGCCCGCGGGCGACCACAAGGGTCGCCCCTACGGGTTTATCTCACACCACTTTATTGAAGGAGAATCAACCATGCTGGACATTAAATTCATCCGGGAAAATCCCGACGCCGTGAAGGAGAACATCAAAAAAAAGTTTCAAGAACAGAAGCTCCCCCTGGTAGATCAGGTGCTGGAGCTGGACACAGAGAACCGCCGCACCATCCAGGAGGCCCAGGAACTGCGCACCGCCCGCAACGCCAAGAGCAAGCAGGTGGGCATACTGATGGGGCAGTCCAAGAAGGACCCCTCCAAGCTGGCGGAGGCCGAGGCGCTGAAGGCCGAGGTCAAGGCCGACGCCGACCGGCTGGCCTTCCTGGAGGGCCGGGAGACCGAGCTGGCCGAGCAGCTCCGCCACATCCTGCTCCAGATTCCCAACATCATCGACCCCTCCGTGCCCATCGGCCCCGACGACTCCTGCAACGTAGAGGTACAGCGCTTCGGCGAGGCGACGGTTCCCGCCTTTGAAATCCCCTACCACACCCAGATCATGGAGTCCTTCGACGGCATCGACATGGACGCCGCCGGCCGGGTATCCGGCGCGGGCTTCTACTACCTGATGGGCGACATCGCCCGCCTCCACGAGGCGGTGCTGGCCTACGCCCGCGACTTCATGATCGACAAGGGCTTCACCTTCTGCATCCCCCCCTTCATGATCCACGGCAACGTGGTGGAGGGCGTCATGAGCCAGACCGAGATGGACGCCATGATGTATAAGATTGAGGGAGAGGATCTCTACCTCATCGGCACCTCAGAGCACTCCATGATCGGCAAGTTCATCGACCAGATCATCCCCGAAGACAAGCTGCCCCAGACCCTCACCTCCTACTCCCCCTGCTTCCGCAAGGAGAAGGGCGCCCACGGCATCGAGGAGCGGGGCGTCTACCGCATCCACCAGTTCGAGAAGCAGGAGATGGTGGTGGTGTGCAGGCCCGAGGAGTCCATGGACTGGTACGAGAAGATGTGGCGCTGGTCGGTGGAGCTGTTCCGCTCTCTGGACATCCCCGTGCGCCAGTTGGAGTGCTGCTCCGGCGATCTGGCCGATCTCAAGGTCAAGTCCTGCGACATCGAGGCGTGGAGCCCCCGCCAGCAGAAGTACTTCGAGGTGTGCTCCTGCTCCAACCTGGGCGACGCCCAGGCCCGCCGCCTCAAGATGCGGGTCAAGGGGGAGAACGGCACCTACCTGCCCCACACCCTCAACAACACCGTGGTGGCCCCTCCCCGCATGCTCATCGCCTTCCTGGAGAACAACCTCCAGGCCGACGGCAGCGTGAAGATCCCCGCCGCCCTGCGGCCCTATATGGGCGGCAAGGAAGTGCTGACGCCCAAGCAGTAAGCCGCTCTCCCACGTATTGAAAGGAGCGCCTTTGTCATGAAGCACCGCTTACCGGCCGCCGCTCTCCTGCTCGCCGCCGCCCTGCTGCTGGGCAGCTGTGCCGCCGGGCCCCAGCCCGCGGAATCCGCCCAGCCAGAGGAGACGCTTACCCAGGAGCAGATTGACGCCATCTCAGAAAAGTACGGCCTGGAATCCCCCACCCCGCACACGCCCCCCATGGATATGGACTGGGGCTGGAGTGTCAAGAATCCCTAACTGGGGCTATTCTCCCCGTTCTTTTGTCGCTTATTGTTTAAATAAGGAGTTTTTATGTCTGCTAAAGAGAAAACCACCGGCTTTTTGGCCGAATTCCGCAAATTCATTGCCCGGGGCAATGTGATGGATCTGGCCGTCGGCGTCATCATCGGCGGCGCGTTCAAGGGAATCACCGACTCCCTGGTAAACGACATCCTCAACCCGGTGCTCGGCATCTTTGCCGGGGACAATGAGGCCCTGGCTGGCCTGGCCATCCCCCTGCCCGGCGGCGGCGACCTCATGCTGGGCAGCTTTCTCAACGCCGTGCTCAGCTTCCTGATTATGGCGTTTGTGGTGTTCTGCATCGTCAAGCTGCTGAACCGTCTCCACAAAAAGGAGGAGGCCGCCCCTCCCCCGCCCCCCAAGCCATCGGCGGAGGAGGCGCTCCTCACGGAGATTCGGGATCTTTTAAAGGAGCAAAAAAATGGCTGAACTACCAGATAATAAAAACCAGGAGGAGCCGTCCTCCTACACCCCCGCCTCCCCGGTCAAGCGGATCATCGCCTGGGTGGGGGTGGCCTACATGCTGATCTTCGTCGCCCTCAACCTCTACCCGTTTTTTCACGGCGGAACCTATCTCCGGGGGCTGGCCCCCCTGCTGGTCTGCCCCGGCGCCGCCGGACTGGCGGTGATTGCCGTCTTGCAGTTCCGCCGGCCGGAGTGTACCTACTCCAAAAAGGCCTGCATGACCCTGCTGGCGGCGGCCTGCGGAGTGATCCTTGTAATCGGCCTGGTGCAGGGTGTGCCCGCCCTGCTGGCCGGACTGGGGGTGTGAGCATGGAAGCGCGTATTGCCTCCGGCCTGACCGCCCTGGGCCTCACGCCCCCCGCCGGGGCGGCGGCCCGGCTGGCTGAGTACGGTCGTCTGCTGCTGGAGCAGAACCAGGTCATGAACCTCACCGCCATCACCGAGCCCCACCAGGTGGCCGATCTGCACTTTCTGGACTCCGCCGCCCTGCTCACCCTGGGGGAGGACCTCCGGGGCAAGCGGCTCATCGACGTGGGCACCGGCGCGGGCTTCCCCGGCCTGCCCCTGCGCATCCTGGAGCCCAGCCTTCAGCTCACCCTGCTGGACAGCCTGGGCAAGCGGGTGAATTGGCTCGCCTCGGTGTGCGATACCCTGGGCCTGGAGGGGGTGGAGTGCCTCCACGCCCGGGCGGAGGAGCAGGCCCTGGTGGACGGCTACCGGGACGGCTTCGACTACGCCGTGTCCCGGGCCGTGGCCTCCCTGGAGCTCCTGTGTGAGCTGTGCCTGCCCTATCTGAAGGTGGGCGGCAGATTTCTGGCCATGAAGAGCGTGGACAGCGGCGAGGAGATCAACCGTGCCGCCCGGTGCATCTCCATCCTCGGCGGGCGGCTGCTGCCCAGTGTGGACTATGTCATTCCCGGCGCCAATGTGCGCCACCGGGTGGTGCTGGTGGAGAAGTGCGCCCCCACCCCCAAGGGCTACCCCCGCCGGTGGGCAAAGATACAGAAAGCCCCGCTGTAGCAGGAATTTTCTCACTATTCTGCACAAAAACCCATTGATTCCACTGTGGAAGTATGATATGGTATTTACGTCAAACAACGGGAGTGAACCTATGTCCACTGCAATTGTGATCACGTCGGGAAAGGGCGGCACGGGAAAGACCTCCATTACCGGCGGTGTAGCCTCCTGTCTGGCCGCGCTGGGCCACCGGGTGCTCTGCATCGACATGGATATCGGCCTGCGCAACCTGGACCTGACCTTGGGTCTGAGCGACCGGGCGCTGATGGACTTCACTGACGTGCTCTGCGGCCGCTGCACACTGGAGCGGGCCGCCGTCCCCCACCCCGTCATCCAGGGCCTGTTCCTCCTCACCGCCCCCGTCACCCTGCCCGAAGCGCCGCTCAGCGAGGCGGCCATGAAGGAGCTGATTCACCGGGCCAGGGAGGGGTACGACTACATCCTGATGGATTCGCCAGCAGGGCTGGGCGAGGGGTTCCGTCTGGCCTGCTGTGCGGCGGACCGGGCCGTGGTGGTTTCCACGACCGACGCCTCCGCCCTGCGGGACGCCCAGCGCACGGTTTCGGTGCTCCGGAACCGCATCCCCCGCATCCATCTGGTGGTCAACCGGGTACAGCCCCGGCTGCTCCGCCGCCTTCGCACCACCATTGACGACGCCATGGACGCCGCCGGCCTGCCCCTGCTGGGCATTGTGCCGGAGGACCCCCAGGTGATGCTGTGCGCCAACCAGGGCCAGCCCCTCATTCTCCGGGCCAGCCGGGGCGCTGCCGTCGCCTATCTCAACATTGCCAAGCGCCTGCTTGGCCAGAAGGCCCCCCTTATGAAAATACGATAAGCGCAACACGCTGTGGAAGAGAGGTTAGTACGATGAATATTGCCCTGATGAGCCATGACCGGAAAAAAGAGCTGATGGTGCAGTTCTGCATTGCCTACTGCGGCATTCTCTCCAAGCATACCATCTGCGCCACCAACACCACCGGCCGCCTGGTGGCCGAGGCCACCGGCCTGCCTGTCCAGCTCTTCCTCTCCCACGAGCACGGCGGCAGCCAGCAGATCGGCGCCCGCATCGCCTATAACGAGATCGACATGGTGCTTTTCTTTTCCGACCCCCAGTCCAACGATCTGGACGCGGATCTGAAGTATATTACCACTCTCTGCGACCAGTACAACATCCCCTTCGCCACCAATGTGGCCACGGCGGAGATCCTCATCCACGGCCTGGAGCGGGGGGACCTGGACTGGCGCGATATCATCAACCCCAAGACCAAGCCCTTTACCGCCTGAGCCGTAGCTCGTTCCGTCCCCCCACTCCAGGACGCCGCCTACGGGCGGCGCGGCGGCGTATGCCGCCGAAGGCCGACGAAATTTAGGCCGCGAATAAAATCATCAGGGTCCCCGCACGGTGCAAGGCACCGGGTGGGGCGCGGGGGGATCTGGACTGGCGCGACATCATTAACCCAAAAACCAAGCCCTTTACCGCGTAACTGGGCGGTTCCCGGTTGACTTTTTCCCCGCTTTGGGGTAGTATTGTGGAGCAAAAACCGCCCTGACGGGGCAAGTACCGCCCACACCGCCGCAGCAGAGAAGGACGCCTCCGGCTGAAAGCGTCCGCGGCAGGAGGCCGGGAGACGGCCTTACCAGCGGGCCCGGAGACGGGTGTGGTCCCCTTCCCGCAACAGAAGGACAGAGGGAGCGGAATTCCGCTCTGAACATGGGTGGCACCACGAAAGCAGGCGCTTTCGTCCCGTGGCAGGGGACGAGAGCGCCTTTTTACGGCCCACCCCGGCCTCTGAGTCCCTCCGCCGCCCGGTAGGGGCCGACGCCCCAGGGCGGCCTCTCTTACCCCTCTGGGGCAATTCACCTTCTGCCCACATCGGCCTGGCCAGTGTGGAGACGGGACGCACCCTGTCCGGCTTCATGGAACTGCTGACCCCAGCGGGTCGGTGCCCCGCCGGGGCCCCTCTTTTTCATTCAAACAAGCCGAAGTGAATTCGGACTGTTCCAAGGTTTTGCTGCGCAAAACGCTTGACGCCGCTTCCGCGGCGGCGCGGGCAGCAGCCTCAATTACTGTTAAAAAGGAGCATCACTATGGCCCAGATCAAACCCCGCACCCTGTCCGGCTTCATGGAGCTGCTGCCCGCGCGGCAGGTACAGTTCGACCGGATGGTGGAGATTCTGCGCAAGTCCTATTCCCTGTACGGCTTCACCCCCCTCGACACCCCGGCCATCGAGGCGGCCGAGGTGCTGCTGGCCAAGGGCGGCGGCGAGACGGAGAAGCAGATCTACCGCTTCACCAAGGGCGACTCCGACCTTGCCCTCCGCTTTGATCTCACCGTGCCTCTGGCCAAGTATGTAGCCCTGCACCAGAATGAGCTGACCTTCCCCTTCCGCCGGTTCCAGATCTCCAAGGTCTACCGGGGAGAGCGGGCGCAAAAGGGCCGCTACCGGGAGTTCTACCAGGCGGACATCGACGTCATCGGCGACGGCAGCCTGGACATCACCAACGAGGCAGAGATCCCCTCCATCATCTACAAGACCTTTACCGCCCTGGGTCTGCGCCGCTTCAAGATCCGGGTCAACAACCGGAAGGTACTCAACGGCCTGTTCGCCATCCTGGGCCTGGAGAAGCAGGCCGGGGACGTGATGCGCACTATCGACAAGCTGGAGAAGATCGGCCCGGAGAAGGTGTGCGCCATCCTGACGGACGACTTCGCCGTACCCGGCGGGGCGGCCGACGCCCTGCTCGCCCTCCTGGCCGCCGGCGATCCCATGGCCGCGCTGGAGCCCTTCAAGGGGAAGAACGAGCTCTTCGATCTGGGCGTCTCCGAGCTGGAGACCCTGGTCAGGTATATGTCCGCCTTCGGCGTGCCGGAGGAGCACTTCATGGTGGACCTCACCATCGCCCGCGGCCTGGACTACTACACCGGCACCGTGTACGAGACCGTCATGCTGGATCACCCGGAGGTGGGTTCCATCTGCTCCGGGGGCCGTTATGATAACTTGGCGGAATATTATACCGATAAACAACTCCCCGGAGTCGGTATTTCCATCGGCCTGACCCGTCTGTTCTCCGTACTGGAGGCCCAGGGCTACCTGAACGACGGCCTGGTCACCGCCCCGGCGGACGTGCTGATCCTCCCCATGACCGAGGAGCTCTCCCCCGCCATCTCCTTCGCCACCGCCCTGCGGGACGCGGGGGTGCGCGCCCAGCTCCACTGCGAGAAGAAGAAGTTCAAGCAGAAGCTGTCCTATGCGGACAAGCTGTCCATCCCCTACGCCGCCTTCCTGGGGGAGGACGAGATCCAGCAGAACAAGGTGACGGTAAAGGATCTGACCACCGGGCAGCAGCAGACCGTGACGGCTGAGGAGGCCGTGGCCCTGGTGCAGGCCGGGCTGGCTGCCCGGGCGGGCGGCACTCCCATCCAGGAGCCGGAGGCCTGATGGAACTTTTTCCCCATGTCCCCGTCTAAATGGGGAAAACCCGACGTACAGGAGGAAATGTTCCATGAAAAAGCAGCTCATCGCCCTGGCCCTATCCACCGCCCTGCTGGCAGGCTCCGCCGCTGCCATCGCGCCGGAGGAGGCCTTCCCCGCCGTCAACACCTATCCCGGCTTTGCCGATGTGGCCGGTTCGGCCTGGTACGCCGCCACCGTCCAGACCTGCTATGAGGTGGGCCTCATGACCGGCACCGGCGCCGGCTTTGCCCCCGACCAGGTGCTCACCGTGGGCGAGGTGGTCGCCATCGCCGCCCGCATGAACGAGGCCATCACCGGCGACTCCATTTACCTGGTGGATTCCACCCTGCCCTGGTACGCCTCCTATGTGGACTATCTGGAAAAACTGGGAGTGGAGGTGCCCGCCCCCGTCAAGCAGGCCACCCGCCAGGAGTTCATCACCATGCTTGCCGCCGTGGTGCCCGAGGATATGCTGACCCCCATCAACCAGATCACCGCCCTGCCCGACACCGCCGACGCCGCCGTGCTGTCCTTCTACAACGCCGGCATCCTCACCGGCGTGGACGACTGGGGCACCTTTGCCCCCGACAAGACCCTCACCCGGGCGGAGACCGCCGCCATGGTGGCCCGGGTCGCCCGGCCGGAGCTGCGGGAGAGCTTCACTCCCGCCGACTACGCCATGTTCACCGCCGCCTACCTCAAGCCCGCCGACGTGCTCTTCACCAACGGCGTCACCGCCGGGCAGTATCTGCCCTATGTCCAGACCCTCATCGACGGCCTGGAGGCCGACTGCGCCGCCCAGGGCATGGAGTTCAACTGGTTCAACACCGTGGACGGCGTGATCTTCCTGGACTATGTGGAGGACACCGCCCTGGCCCACTTCGGCGTCACCGCCAAGGACGGCACCCAGCTCTACAAGGACTTCGACATGCAGGTGTATTACAGCCGCTATCTGGATCAGAAGGGATAAGCTCCGGGCGGGTGTGGGCACCCGCCCCTACACCCTCTATACGCCCCCTTACCCGTAGGGGCGGCCCTTGTGGCCGCCCGTGTCCCACATAGGGGCCGATGCCCACATCGGCCCGCCTCCGGGCGGGGACAAGCCCCGCGCCTACGATCCCCCTATACACCCCTCTCCCGTAGGGGCAGCCCTTGTGGCCGCCCGTGTCTCCCGTAAAGGCCGATGCCCACATCGGCCCGCCTCCGGGCGGGGACAAGCCCCGCCCCTACGATCCCTCTATACACCCCTTTCCCGTAGGGGCGGCCCTTGTGGCCGCCCGTGTCTCCCGTAAAGGCCGATGCCCACATCGGCCCGCCTCCGCGTCTCTTTTGGCGTTCCGATCTGCCTATATGGCTCTCTTTTCTATCCTGATTGTATTTTATCCTTTCTATATTACGATTTGGAGTTGATTTTTGATGCAGACAACCCATACCCATTACCGCACCCACACCTGCGGGGATCTCCGTATGGAGCACGTGGGCCAGACCGTCACCCTGGCGGGCTTTCTGGAGAACGTCCGCGAGGTGGGCCAGAACTTTGCCTTCGCCGTCCTGCGGGACTTCTACGGGGTGACCCAGGTGGTCGTGGAGAACGAGGCCATGTGGAAGGCCTTCAAGGGGCTGAACAAGGAGTCCACCGTCCAGATCACCGGTGTGGTGCGGGAGCGGGACTCCAAGAATCCCAAGCTGCCCACCGGCGACATCGAGGTGGTGCCGGAGGCGGTGGAGGTGCTGGGCCGCTGCCGCCACAACGAGCTGCCCTTCCAGATCAACCGCAGCCGGGAGGCCGACGAGTCCGCCCGCCTGAAGTACCGCTATCTGGATCTCCGCAACCCGGAGGTGAAGAACAACATCATCCTCCGCTGCCAGGTGGTGGCCGCCCTGCGGAAGGCCATGCTTGACCACGGCTTCCTGGAGATCACCACCCCCATCCTCACCGCCTCCTCCCCGGAGGGCGCCCGGGACTACCTGGTGCCCAGCCGCAAGCACCCCGGCAAGTTCTACGCCCTGCCCCAGGCCCCCCAGCAGTTCAAGCAGCTTCTGATGGCCTCCGGCTTCGACAAGTACTTCCAGATTGCCCCCTGCTTCCGGGACGAGGACGCCCGGGGCGACCGCTCCCCCGGCGAGTTCTACCAGCTGGACATGGAGATGGCCTTTGCCGATCAGGAGGACGTGTTCGCCGTGTTGGAGGACGTGCTGCCCCCCATCTTTGCCCAGTACGGCACCTACAACGTGGCCTCCACCGCCCCCTTCCGCCGCATCTCCTACCGGGAGGCCATGGACAAGTACGGCTCCGACAAGCCGGATCTGCGCATTGATCTGACCGTCACCGACGCCACTGAGGCCCTGGGCGCCTGCGGCTTCGGCCCCTTTGAGGGGAACACCGTCAAGGCGGTGGTGGTCACCGGCTTCGAGGGCACCCGCAAGCAGATCGACAAGCTGTGCGCCGACGTGGAGGTGCAGTCCGGCGAAAAGGCCTACTGGTTCCGCTACGACGAGAACGGCGAGATTGTGGGCGGCATCGCCAAGTTTGTCCAGCCCATGAAGGACGCGGTGGTGGCCGCTCTGGGGCTGGAAAAGGGCTGCTTCGTGGGCCTCACCGCCGGCAAGCTCCTGGCCGCCCAGAAGGCCGCCGGCGTGCTCCGCTCCAAGCTGGGCGCCTTCTGCCCCAACCATATGGACAAGGAGCGCTATGAGTTCTGCTGGATCGTGGACTTCCCCATGTACGAGATCGGCGAGGAGTCCGGGCTTTTGGAGTTCTGCCACAACCCCTTCTCCATGCCCAACGGCGGGCTGGAGATTCTGAAAAAGGCCGCCGCCGGCGAGGTGGACCCCCTGTCCATCACCGCCTTCCAGTACGATCTGGTGTGCAACGGCGTGGAGCTCTCCTCCGGCGCCGTGCGGAACCACGATCCGGAGATCATGATCGAGGCCTTCCAGCTCGTCCGCCTGGGCGAGGACGACGTGAAGGCCAAGTTCCCCGCCATGTACAACGCCTTCACCTACGGCGCGCCCCCCCACGCGGGCATCGCCCCCGGCGTGGACCGCATGGTCATGCTGCTGGCCGGCGAGGACTCCATCCGGGAGATCATCCCCTTCCCCATGAACAAGAACGCCCAGGATCTCATGATGGGCGCCCCCTCCTTCGTCACCCAGGCCCAGCTGGACGAGCTGAACATCGTCTGCACCAAGAAGGAGGAGGACGAGGCCGCCGAGTAACCGGCTTCGCACGTTTTCCACAGGATCCTTCCCGCATGTGGAAAAACAGATCAAAGAAAAACCAGGAGCACACCGCTGTGGTGTGCTCCTGGTTTTTTGCTTCATCATATCCTCTTTGTAGGGGCGGCCCTTGTGGCCGCCCGCGCTTCTCCCGTAGGGGCCGGTGCCCACACCGGCCCCCCCGACCGAGGCGTGACGAAGGGGGGTGGGACAAGCCCCGCCCCTACGCCCCCGGCGAAACCCTTGTACGGCGCAAGCGCCGCCCCACTTTGTGGGGCCCCAGAGGTCAAAAAGAAGATGCCGTCATTCCTCGTCCAGCTTGAGGACCGCCACCGCAGCGTTAAGCAAACGTGCCGGTGGCACGTTTGCAGCGTAGGCCGCAGCGGCTATGCCGCGAGGAGGGAACTTTGCGGATGATGCTTACTCTTCGTCCAATTTAAGCACCGCCATAAACGCCTCGGTCGGAATCTGCACCGTTCCCAAGCTCCGCATCTTCTTTTTGCCCTCTTTCTGCTTCTCCAGCAGCTTCTTTTTCCGGGTGATGTCGCCGCCGTAGCACTTGGCCAGCACGTCCTTGCGCATGGCGCGGACGGTCTCACGGGCGATGACCTTGCCGCCGATGGCGGCCTGGACGGGCACCTCGAAGAGCTGGCGGGGGATGTTGTCCCGCAGCTTTTCACACAGCCGCCGGGCGCGGGGGTAGGCCTTCTCCCGGTGGGCGATGAAGGACAGGGCGTCCACCTGATCGCCGTTGAGCAGCATATCCACCTTCACCAGCTCGGAGGGCTCGTACTTGTTCAGCTCGTAGTCCAGGGAGGCGTAGCCCTTGGTGCGGGCCTTGAGGGTGTCGAAAAAGTCGTAGATGATCTCGCCCAGGGGCATGGAGTAGTGCAGCTCCACCAGGTTGGTGTCCAGATACTGCATGTCCTTGAACTCGCCCCGGCGCTCCTGGCACATGGGCATGATGTTGCCCACATAATCGGGCGGCGAGACGATGGACACCTTGGCGTAGGGCTCCTCGGCCAGCTCGATCACCGCCGGATCGGGGTAATTGTGGGGATTGTCCACCATGACCACGGTGCCATCGGTCTTGGTGATACGGTAGATCACCGAGGGCAGGGTGGTGATGAGATCCAGATCGAACTCCCGCTCCAGCCGCTCCTGGATGATCTCCATGTGGAGCATGCCCAAAAAGCCGCAGCGGAAGCCGAAGCCCAGGGCGGCGGAGGACTCGGGCTCGAAGGAGAGGGAGGCGTCGTTGAGCTGGAGCTTCTCCAGGGCGTCCCGCAGGTCGGGGTACTTGGAGCCGTCCTCGGTGTAGATGCCGCAGTACACCATGGCCCGGGCGGGGCGGTAGCCGGGCAGGGGCTCCGCCGCGGGGCGGCCGACCTCGGTGACGGTATCGCCCACCTGGGTGTCCTTTACGTTCTTGATGGAGGCGGTGAAGTAGCCCACCTCTCCGGCGATCAGCTCGCCGCAGGGCTCCATGCCCAGGGGGAGCAGGTGGCCGCACTCCAGCACCTCGTAGGACGCGCCGGAGGCCATCATCTTCACCCTCATCCCGGTCTTGATGGTTCCCTCCATCACCCGGAAGTAGACGATCACGCCCCGGTAGGCGTCGTACTGGCTGTCGAAGATCAGGGCCCGGAGCGGGGCCTCCGGGTCGCCCTTGGGGGCGGGGACATTCTTTACAATGTCCTCCAGCACCGCGTCGATGTTCAGCCCCACCTTGGCGGAGATCTCGGGGGCATCCTGGGCGGGCAGGCCGATGATGTTCTCGATCTCGTCCTTCACCCGCTGGGGATCGGCGGCAGGCAGGTCAATCTTGTTGATGACGGGCAGAATCTCCAGGTCGTGCTCCAGGGCCAGAAAGGTATTGGCCAGGGTCTGGGCCTCGATGCCCTGGGCGGCGTCCACGATGAGCACCGCGCCCTCGCAGGCGGCCAGGGAGCGGCTTACCTCGTAGTTAAAGTCTACATGGCCCGGCGTGTCGATCAGGTTGAGTTCATAGGTCTCCCCGTCGGCGGCCTGATAGTTGAGCTTCACCGCCCGGGCCTTGATGGTAATGCCCCGCTCCCGCTCCAGGTCCATGCTGTCCAGCAGCTGGCTCTCCATCTCCCGCTGGGAAACGGCGTTGCACTTCTCAATCAGCCGGTCAGACAGGGTGGATTTGCCGTGGTCGATGTGGGCGATAATGGAAAAGTTGCGGATTTTGCTCTGGTCAGTCATGGCACAGTCCTCCCTTCGGCAAATCCACCCGGAACCCCGCGCAGCGGGGCGCGGCGGCCTGCCGCGTCCAAGCGTTTTCTCCCCCGGACAAAACCTTGCCGCAGGCGGAATTCACTTCCGCCGAGGATGCAAAATAATACGGGGTACCCGCGGAGTCCACAGACTCCGCGGGATTTGATTTGCCGTGGTCAATGTGGGCAATTATCGAAAAATTACGGATTTTGCTCTGGTCGGTCAAAAAAATACACCTCCGAAGATGTGAAAGCGTCAATTGACATTGGAGCGATACTCTGCATATCTCTACTGCGGCCGCCCCGGCCGTTCAAGGGCATGGTACCGGTGGCGCCCCCCGGGCGTAGCCGGTAAACAGGCGGTGCGTCCGGGATGCCGCGCCCTACTTCTGGTTTTGAATCTCCATCCGACGGTTGACCCGCTCCCCGGTGTTGTGGATAATCTGGAGCAGGGACTGGTACAGTCCGGGGTAGTTCTCCATCAGCGCGTCGTTGTGCATGGGCGGGAAGTTCCCCTTCTCCTTGACGTGGGCGGCCAGGGCGTCCACATACTGGGCCTCGGTACAGATCATGTCGGCGGTGGCCACGCCCGCCATAAACTGCCGGGCAGGCACGGAGAAGAAGTCCTCGTTCTTGCTGCCGTCCGCCCGGTACAGGTGGCGAAACATCTTGTAAACAGCGGTACCCAGGTAGTCCGCCGCGGCGTTAATGGCCTCCTTGCGGCCGGTCTTGCCCAGCAGGTCGAAGAGCACGCCGATGGAGTTGACCAGCAGCTTTTTGTTCAGCGTGGCCATAATGGAGCCGTGGAGCACGTTGTCCTTCTCGGTGGAGTAATCGTACAGCTCTTCGGCGGCGATGGTGGTGCCGTCCCGGGAGAGGGTACGGCCCAGCAGGAAATCCGCCGACACATTATAATAGTTGCAGGCCTTCGTGACAAAGGCCAGACCGGGCTCACGCACGCCGTTCTCATAGTGGGAGAGCAGCGCCTGGCTGATCCCCAGATCCTTTGCGGCCGCGCGCTGGGAGATCCCCTTCTCCTGCCGGAGCAGGGAAAGGCAGCGGGAAAAATCGGAACTCATAACACACCTCAACTTCAACTGGCTTCAAAACAGTAGGTATAGTATAAATGTGAGAATACAAAAAGTAAAGTGTATTTTTTCACAATCTTATGGCTTTTAGGCATTGAGAACCGCAGTCGAAATGGTGTATAATAGCTCCGACGCCGAGCATTTTGGCATTTGACGTACGTTTTTTATGATGGAGGAAGATACCAATGGCCATTCACATGTTTCAGCAGCTCATCGACACCCTGAAAAAGTCCCCCAAGCGCATTGTCTTTACCGAGGGCACCGACGCCCGCATCCTGGAGGCCAGCGCCCGCCTGCTGGCCGGCACCTGGCTGGCCCCCATCCTCATCGGCAATGAGGCGGAGGTAAAGGCCGCGGCCGAGGAGGTCGGCTTCAACATCCGGGGTGCCGAGATCATCGACCCCGCCACCTATCCCGACATGGACAAGATGGTGGAGGAGATGGTGGCGCTGCGCCGCGGCAAGATGACCGCCGACGAGTGCCGCGCCGCCCTGATGAAGGGCAACTATTTCGGCACCATGCTGGTGAAGATGGGCGTGGCCGACTGTCTGCTGGGCGGCGCCACCTACTCCACCGCCGACACCGTCCGCCCCGCCCTGCAGCTCATCAAGACCAAGCCCGAGAATAAAATCGTCTCCTCCTGCTTCATTATGGTCCGCGAGGGCGTGGGCGACAACACTGTGCTGGCCATGGGCGACTGCGCCATCAACATCGACCCCACGGAGGACGAGCTGGTGGAGATCGGCCTGGAGTGCGCCAAGTGCGCCAAAACCTTCGGCATTGACCCCAAGGTGGCCTACCTGAGCTACTCCACCAAGGGCTCCGGCAAGGGCGACACTGTGGACAAGATGCGCAACGCCTGCGCCAAGGCCAAGGCTGCCGCGCCCGAGCTGGCCATCGACGGTGAGATGCAGTTCGACGCCGCCGTCTCCCCCACCGTGGGCCAGCTCAAGTTCCCCGGCTCTCCCGTGGCCGGCTATGCCAACACCTTTATTTTCCCCAACATTAACGCGGGCAACATCGGTTATAAGATTGCCCAACGCCTGGGCGGCTTTGACGCCTATGGACCCATTCTGCTGGGTCTGAACGCCCCGATCAACGACCTCTCCCGCGGCTGCAACGCCCAGGAGGTCTACTCCATGGCCATCATCACCGCCGCGCTGGCCTAACAGCCCTCCAAAGTCCGGAGTTTCCTTCAGGGGCTCCGGACTTTTTCCGGCCATGGAGGAGACCTCCGCCCACTCCGGGGGCACGGCACTCCGCGCCGTCAAGCGTTTTGCGCAAGGGCGCAAAACCTTGATGCCGGGGCAATTTACTTGCCCCACGCAGTAAAAAAGCCGGGGGCCCCACAGGCACCTGCCTGTGAGGGGCTGCTCCATGGCCATCATCACCGCCGCGCTGGCCTAACAGCCCTCCAAAGTCCGGAGTTTCCTTCAGGAACTCCGGACTTTTCCGGCTATGGAGGAGACCTCCGCCCACTCCGGGGGCACGGCGCTCCGCGCGGTCAAGCGTTTTGCGCAAGGGCGCAAAACCTTGATGCCGGGGCATTACTTGTCCCGCGCAGTAAAAAAGCCGGGGGCCCCACAGGCACCTGCCTGTGGGGGGCTGCTCCATGGCCATCATCACCGCCGCGCTGGCCTAACTGGCCCTCCAAAGTCCGGAGTTTCCTTCAGGGACTTCGGACTTTTTCCGGCTATGGGGGGAGATCCCCCGTCCCCTCCGGTCCCCCGCGGCACCCAAAAGGATGCCGTGGGGGCTTTTTGTCCCGGTCAAAGTGGACAAATCTTTTTGCTGCTCTGCCCTGGCCATTTCTCCTTCTGGTAGTAGTAGGACATCATTTTGAAAGCCGCCCACTATATGTCGTGTCGGTTGTGCTTTGACCTTCAATTGCCGCGGATTCCCGCCTTTTCCAGTCAAAGTCTTGACTTTTTGGCAAAAAGCGTGTATGATACGCCTTGTAACCATTTGTAACTTTTCGTTTCTGACTGTTACCTTTCGGCCCTCGCGGGCCTTCTTTTACGCAAGAACAAATAATTAGGAGGGTTTCCCTCATGGACGAAATTCTGCATACGTCTTGGGAGGAGTCTTCGGCCATCCGGCCGCCCCTGGCCCAACTCCGGGACAGATGGGAGGCGGGTACCGCGGCCCTGGCGCAGCGCGTGGAGCCGCTCCGCCGCCGGCTGGACGCCGCCACTGCGGGCGGCCGCCGGCTGATCAATCCCCTGCATTTCCTGGCCGCCGCCGTGGTCATCGGCGTGGCGGCTGTGGTGGGCACTGTCTACACTCCCAGCTATGTGGTGGAGGTGGACGGCGTGGCCCTGGGCACCGTCACCAGCCCCTCTGTGTTTGAGGATGTGGTGGACCGGGTGGAGAGCCGTGCCACCGATATTCTGGGCTACGACTATACCATGGACGGCGCGGTGACCTACGCCCCTGCCCTGACGGAGCGGGAGTCCATCACCCCCGTGGCGGACTTTGAGACCTACCTCTTTGACCAGATTGGCGAGGTAATGAAGAGCTATGTGCTCACCGTCAACGGCCAGTTCATCGGCGCGGCCCAGGATCGGGAGACCCTGAATGGGGTGCTGGAGCAGGTGAAGGCTGCCTATGTAGATGAAAACACAGTGTCCGCCGAGTTTACCTCCGGGGTCTACATTACCCACGAGTACACCCCCTCCGATGTCAATCAGGACCCGGCGGCCATGCTGGCCACCCTCACCGCCAACACCAACGGCCAGACCACCTATGAGGTGCAGAAGGGCGACACCTTCATGCAGATCGCCTTTGACAACGACATGAGCATGTCGGAACTGGAGGCCCTCAACCCGGATGTGGACATTAACCGTATCTACATCGGCCAGCTCCTCAACGTGAAGGAGGAGATTCCCTTCCTCTCCGTCAAGACGGTGGATAACGTGACCTATACCCAGTCCATTGAGTGCCCGGTGGTGGAGGTACAGGACGACTCCATGTACCAGGGCGAGTCCAAGGTGCTGGATGCAGGCGTCCCCGGCGAGCAGATCGTCAACGCGGACATCGCTTACCTCAACGGCGTGGAGCAGGAGCGCACGGTGCTCTCTACCCAGGTCACCCGGGAGGCCACCAACAAGGTCATCGCTGTGGGCACCAAGGTGCGCCCCTCCTGGCTGCCCAACGGCTACTTTATCTGGCCCGTATACGGGCGCATTACCTCCTACTTCGGCTACCGCTCCATCTTTGGCTCCTACAGCTACCACGGCGGCATTGACATTGCCACCTCCTACGGCACCAACATCGCGGCCGCCGATGGCGGCACCGTGGTCTTCGCCGGCCGGGCCACCGGCAGCATGTGGAGCTACGGCAATCTGGTCATCGTGGATCACGGCAACGGGAAGCAGACCTACTACGGCCACTGCTCCAGCGTCCTGGTTTCCGCCGGCGACAAGGTCTACCAGGGTCAGCCCATCGCCAAGGTGGGCTCCACCGGCCGCTCTACCGGCAACCACTGCCACTTTGAGGTGAAGATCAACGGCACCTCTGTTAACCCTCTGTCCTATCTGAGCTGAAAAAAACCGGCGCACCCTGACGGGTGCGCCGGTTTTTTCGGCTCAGCGGAGCTTCAGGATTTCATCCAGCAGACGGTGGGCGGCCTCCTCCTTGGTGAGGAGGGGCAGCTCCAGCTCCTCCCGGGGGGAGATCAGCGTGAGCAGATTGGTTGGCACTGCGAAGCCCGCGCCCGGCTCCTTGAGGTTGTTGGCGGCAATCAGATCCAGGTGCTTCTTCTCCAGCTTCCTGCGGGAGTTTTCCACCATGTCCCGGGTCTCCATAGAAAACCCGCACAGGAACTGCCCCGGCCGGCGGTGCTCCCCCAGCCAGGCCAGGATATCCCGGGTGCGCTCCAGGGGAATGGACAGCTCCCCCTCCCCCTTCTTCACCTTGTCCTGGGCCACCTGGGCCGGGCGGTAGTCGGCCACCGCGGCGGCCTTGATGATGATGTCCTGCTCCGGGGCGCGGGCGGTGACCGCCTCAAACATGTCCTGGGCGGACACCACGTCCACCGTCTCCACATATGCGGGCTTTTTCAGCGCCGTGGGGCCGGACACCAGCGTCACCTCCGCCCCGCGGGCGGCGGCGGCCCGGGCCACGGCGTAGCCCATCCGCCCGGTGGAGTGGTTGGTCAGGCAGCGCACCGGATCCAGCGCCTCCTGGGTGGGGCCGGCGGTGACCAGCACCTTCAGTCCCTCCATGTCCTTGGCATGGGAGAGGGCGTGAAGCACCGTCTCCAGCAGCTCCTCCGGCTCCGGCATCTTCCCCTTCCCCACGGCCCCGCAGGCCAGGCGTCCGCTGGCCGGCTCCACAATCTCCCAGCCGTACCGCCGCAGGAGGGCCAGGTTATCCTGGGTAACCGGATTCTCATACATGCGGGTGTTCATGGCGGGCGCGGCGATTTTGGGACAGTCACAGGCCAGAACGGTGGTGGTGAGCATATCGTCGGCCAGGCCGTGGGCAAGCTTAGCCAGAACGTTGGCCGTGGCCGGGGCCACCAGTACCAGGTCGGCCTGGTCGGCCAGGGCGATGTGCTCCACCTGGAACTGGTAGTTGCGGTCAAAGGTGTCCACGCTTACCCGGTTGCCCGTCAGGGATTCAAAGGTGTGGGGGCCGATAAACTCCGTGGCGTTTCGGGTCATGAGTACCTGGACGTTCGCCCCCTGCTTCACCAGGGCCGAGGCCAAGCCGGCCGACTTATAGCATGCAATGCCGCCGGTGACACCCAGCAGCACAGTTTTTCCCTTTAACATGCAGGTCTCTCCTTTGTCAGTGGGCGGATGCGGACATCCGCCCCTATGCTCCGTTATAGTCATCCAATTATACCAAAACAGCCGCAGGTTTTCCACAATGGGATTGCAATCTGAGGATATAACCGTTATAATGGCCTCGGCTGTCCCGGGCGGCGGGCCGCTGTACTCCCCGGAGGGAGACGGCAGGCCCATCTCTGCCTGTGGCTGCATCCAAATACGCGCTGTATCCCGCCCGTCGGGAACGGCAGCCTGGAGGTAATTGAATATGAACACCCACACCCCCCGCGCCCAGCAGCACCGGCAGGTGCAGAGCCTGGCTGTCCTGGCCATGTTTACCGCCATTCTCTTTCTGCTCACCTTCACCCCCATCGGCATGATCGACCTGCCCATCATTAAGGCCACCGTGCTCCATGTGCCAGTCATCATCGGCGCCCTCCTTCTCGGACCCAAGAAGGGAGCCTTTCTGGGCGGCATGTTTGGTCTGGCCAGTCTTTTGAAAAATACCCTGGTACCCAACCTGTCCTCCTTTGCCTTTTCCCCCCTGATACCGGTACCAGGCCTGGACCGGGGCAGCCCCTGGGCCCTGGTGGTTTGTTTTGTGCCCCGTATCCTTGTCGGCGTGACCCCCTGGCTGGTCTATACGCTGCTTCAGGCCCTGTCCCGCCGCCGGGGCTCCGTCCTCCAAGCCGGCAGCATGGCCCTGTCCGCCGTGGTGGGCGCCTTTACCAACACCGCCCTGGTAATGGGACTGATTGCTCTGCTGTTCCGGGATGCCTACGCCGCGGCCCAGGGGATTCCAGCCGAGGCAGTGCTGGGCTTTATTCTGGGCATCGTGGCGGCCAACGGTGTGCCCGAGGCCATTGTGGCGGCCATCCTTGTCCCCGCAGTGTGCATCCCCATGGGAAAGGCTCTCAAGCTCAACCGCGCTCCCCTGGCCGCCCGGGAGCCCGTCTGAGCCATGCTGCTGACCATTGACATTGGAAACACTACAGTCGCTGTTGGCGGCTTTCTGGGGCCGGAGCTGCGCTTTGTCCGCCGCCTGCCCAGCGACCGGAACATGGACGCCGCCGCCTGCGCCGCGCGCATGAGAACCCTGCTGGCAGAGGAGGGAGCGGCCCCCCAAGACGTGGAGGGAGCGGTGCTCTCTTCGGTGGTTCCCTCCCTCACCCAGGTCGCCGTCCAGGCGGCGGAGGCCCTCACCCGCCGCCCTGTCCGGGTGCTGGGGCGGGATCTCGACCCCGGCCTGCCCACCGGAGACTATGACGTCTCCAACCTGGGCATGGACCGGCTGGTGGACTGCGTGGCCGCCCTGGCCCGGTGGCGGCCCCCTCTGGCGGTCTTTGACATGGGCACCGCCACCACCCTGTCGGTGGTGGATCGGGAGGGCATATTCCGGGGCGGCATGATTCTCCCGGGGCTGCGCCTGTCGGTGGACGCCCTCAGTGCCCGGGCTGCCCAACTCCCTTGCATTACTTTTACCCAGCCCGAGGGACTGCTGGGTACCGATACTGTGTCCTGCATGCGCAGCGGCGCCCTCTACGGGGCCGCCGCCGCCCTGGAGGGGATCTCCCTCCGCCTGGAGGAGGAGCTGGGCCCCGTCACCGTAGTCCTTACCGGCGGTCATGGCCGTGACATTCTACCCCTGCTCCGCCGGGCGGTGGAGTATGAGCCCCATCTTCAATTGATGGGTCTGCGGGAGCTGTGGCTCCGCAGCCTGTGAAAAAAGGCGGCGTACCGGATCGGTACGCCGCCTTTTTTCAGCCCGGCCGCTCCCCTGTGACCCGCCGCTTTTTGTGGCGGTACCACACGCAGTTAAAAACATTTCCCAGAATCAGGATGTTCCCACACAGGTAGAGCCACACCAGCAGGATAATCACCGAGGCCAGGGACCCGTAAACCAGGGAGTACCTGGAAGACAGGCCGATAAACCAGGAAAACAGGGCGGTGGCGGCCACAAGGGCTACGGCGGCCAGAAAGGCCCCTGTAAGGATAGGCGGCCGTGGCCTGCCTCGGGGCGCGGCCATCCGGTACACCAGCAGGACAAAGAGGAACACCAGCAGAAACAGCAGCAGGAAGCGGAACCACTGCCAGTCCCAGGGCAGGGTGGCCGTCTCCAGGTGAAACAGGCGCTCCACCAGATGGAAAAGCCACCCGCCTGTGAGGAGCACCACCAGGGCCAGGTAGATGGTGAGCAGAAAGAGCACCGAAAAGGCCACGCTGGCCGCGATGCGCCACACCCCTGCATAGCTCTTGCGTCCGTAAAGATCCTCCATAATATTCATCAGCGCCCGGAAGGCGGCGGAGGCGGAGAACAGGGTCATAATCCCTCCCGCGGCCAGCAGGGCGGGTGACTGGTTTCCGGTAATATACTGAATATAGTCCCCTAAAATCCCAAGCGTCTCCCGGGGCAGGAAGGGGGAGGCGGCCTCCAGTACGGCGTTGATGTCCAAATGGAGCAGTCCGATGAAGGCGTTAATGCAGATAAGGACAGGAAAGAAGGTGAGAATCAGAAAGTAGGCCAGCTCCGCAGCCGAACGGGATACCCGCTTGGAGAAGTAAAGCTCCCCTACCTCCAGCCCAAACCGGACCGGCTTCCACTCCAGCAGCTTTTTCATCCTTCCCCGCCTCCCCCGCGTCTCTTTTCCAGCATACCCGTTTTCTCCCGCGAAAAAACGAAAAAGACCGCCTGCGGATGCAGACGGTCTCCCCTTCGACCAGACCTTTAGGCCAGCTTATTCAGCTTGATGGTCATGGCGCTCTTCTTATGCGCGGCGTTGTTCTTGTGCAGCAGACCCTTGACCACAGCCTTGTCGACCGCCTTGACGGCCACCTTGTAAGCGCCCTCGGCCTCGCTGCGGTTGCCTTCGACCACCGCGGCCTCGAACTTCTTGATGTCGGTCTTCAGCGCGGACTTAGCGGCCTTGTTCTGCGCAGCCTTGGTCTTGTTCACCAGGACACGCTTCTTGGCAGACTTAATATTCGGCAAACCAAACACCTCCTCCGATGACGTAATCGTTATTTACACAGTTTGCCCGTGCAGATTCTTATTTTAACAGCCATTCTTTAAAAATGCAACTCTTTTTTTGAACTTTTTTCACTTTTTTTGCATATGGAGGCGCTCTGCGCAAAAAATAGGGGCATCTGGTGTCATCAACACCACATCTTGGGGTATGGAGGGACGTATATGTTGAAACGGAGAACCGACCTGGCTCTGGAGGCCGCCCAGCTCTGGCAGGAGAGCGCCGGGGAGGCCGGGACGCTGCCGGGCGTGGAGTCGGAGGAGGCAACGCGGGAGGGCTATCCGGTGACCACCGTGCGCATCCGGGACGAGGCGGGCGCCCGGGCCCTGGGCAAGCCGGTGGGCACCTATGTGACCCTGGAGCTGGACGGCCTGGCCCGCCGGGAGGAGGACGCCTTCGGCCGGGCGGCGCGGGCCCTGGCGGCGGAGCTGGGGGCGCTGCTGGGCCTGGAGCCGGGCGCGCCCGCCCTGGTGGTGGGCCTGGGCAACCGGGCCATCACCCCCGACAACATCGGCCCCAAGGCTGCCGACCAGACCATGGTGACCCGCCACTTGGTGGAGCGGGTGCCGGAGCACTTCGGCTCCTTCCGGCCGGTGGCCGCCCTGGCCGCCGGGGTGCTGGGCACCACCGGCATGGAGAGCGGCGAGGTGGTCCGCGCCGTTGCGGAGCAGATCAAGCCCGCCTGCGTGGTGGCGGTGGACGCCCTGGCCTCCCGCAGCCTCCGGCGGGTCTGCCGCACCATCCAACTGGCCGACACCGGCATCACCCCCGGCTCCGGCGTGGGCAATGCCCGGGCCGCCCTCAACGCCGAGACCCTGGGCGTCCCCGTCATCGCCGTCGGCGTCCCCACCGTAGTGGACGCCGCCACCCTCACCTGCGACGTGCTGGCCGAGGCGGGCAAGGGGGAGCTGAACCCCGCCGCCCTCCAGGGCGCGGGGGACGGCCTGATCGTCACCCCCAAGGACATCGACACCCAGGTGCACGATCTGGCGAAGGTCATCGGATACGGGATCAATCTGGCCCTTCACACCGGCCTGACCATCGGGGACGTGGAGCTCTTTCTCAGCTAACCCGGGTCGGCCGCCCCGTCCGACACCTCGATCCGAAACACATTGATGGTGTCCACATCGGGGCAGCAGAACACCGCCGTGCCCGCCGGCTGGCCGGGGATGGCACCGCCATAGCGGAGAATATCCACATAGGGAAAGGCCACATGCATGGCCATGGGACAGAGCTTCCCCCGCTCCGTGTCAAAGTCAAAGCTCTCCCCCACCCGGTGTCCCCGGTGGCAGCCCCGCTTTCCCAGCCGGTCAATGAGGGTGATGCGAATCGCCGGACGCGCCATGGACAACAGCCTCCTTCTGTTTTTTATCCACATCATAGCACACAATGTGGATTTTGTCTCCCCCGCTTCTTGATCTTTTCCCCCGGCGGGCATACACTCTGAGCAGAGAGGAGTGCTGCCCATGGACGCCTGCCTGGACTATCTGCGGGAGAACGGGGCCGAGCCGGCCCTGGTGATCGACCCACACACGGTGGTGACCGCCCCCTGGACCACCTTCAAGTGCCAGTTCGGCTGTGAGAATTTCGGCAAAAACCACTGCTGCCCGCCGGAGGCCCCGGACTACACCCGCACCCGGGCCGTGCTGGACAGCTTTTCCACCGGCATCCTGTTCCGGGTCCACCACTGGAACGCCACCGCCATGGCGGCCGAGGGGGCCCGGCGGCTCTTTCTGGACGGGTACTACAAGGCCCTGGCCTTCGGCAGCGGGCCCTGCAAGCTGTGTCCCTCCTGCGCGCCGGAGGGGTGCCGCTTCCCCGGGAAGGCCGTCCCCGCCATGGAGGCCTGCGGTATCGACGTGTTTGCCACCGCCCGCGCCCACGGCCTGGAGGTGCACACGCTCCGGGTTTTGGGGGAGGAGCGGAACCATTTTGGCCTGATTCTGGTGGAATAGGCCCCGAAACGCCTTGACGGCGGGCGGTTTGCGTGATACAATAGCGGCCAGAAACAGGCATTGACCGGGAGAAGTACCCCGTCCCACCGTCCCAAGAGAGGAGCCGTCTGGTGCAAGGCTCCGGCGGAGGCAGGGGAAGGCGCCCGCCAGCCGCGGGGAGGAAATGCCCCGCCGGTCCCCCGCCGTTACCGGGTTTGAGCGCGGGGCCTCTGCCCCGAATTCAGGTGGCACCACGGAGTTTGCTTCGCCCTGAGCCGTTCGGCTCAGGGCGTTTTTTCCGCGCAGAATAACGCAAAAAGGAGCTTATGGATATGAAGAACACCGAAAAGACCATGGATCAAATCGTGGCCCTGTGCAAGGGCCGGGGCTTCGTCTACCCCGGCAGCGAGATCTACGGCGGCCTGGCCAACTCCTGGGACTACGGCCCCCTGGGCGTGGAGCTGAAAAACAACGTCAAGCGGGCCTGGTGGAAAAAGTTCGTCCAGGAGAACCCCTACAACGTGGGCCTGGACGCCGCCATCCTCATGAACCCCGAGGTGTGGGTGGCCTCCGGCCATGTGTCCACCTTCAACGATCCCCTCATCGACTGCAAGGCCTGCAAGATGCGCCACCGGGCCGACAAGCTCATCGAGGGCTGGTGCGCCGAGAATGGCCGCGACGACGTGAATGTGGAGGCCATGACCAGCGAGGAGCTGGTGGCCTTCATCCGGGACAACGGCGTCACCTGCCCCGGCTGCGGCAAGGCGGACTTCACCGACATCCGCAAGTTCAACCTCATGTTCAAGACCCACCAGGGCGTCACCGAGGACAGCAGCACCGAGGTCTACCTGCGCCCCGAGACCGCCCAGGGCATCTTCGTCAACTTCCCCGCCATCCAGCGCACCACCCGCAAGAAGCTGCCTTTCGGCGTGTGCCAGGTGGGCAAGTCCTTCCGCAACGAGATCACCCCCGGCAACTTCATCTTCCGCATCCGGGAGTTTGAGCAGATGGAGCTGGAGTTCTTCTGCCAGCCGGGCACCGATCTGGAGTGGTTCCAGTACTGGCGGGAGTTCTGCCGCAAGTGGCTGGTGGAGCTGGGTCTGAAGGAGGAGAATCTCCGCCTGCGCGACCACGAGCCCGAGGAGCTGGCCTTCTACTCCAAGGCCACCACCGACTTCGAGTTCATGTTCCCCTTCGGCTGGGGCGAGCTGTGGGGCGTGGCCGACCGCACCGACTACGACCTCAAGCAGCACCAGGAGCACTCCGGCAAGGATCTCACCTACTTCGACCAGGAGAAGAACGAGCACTATATCCCCTATGTCATCGAGCCCTCCCTGGGCGCCGACCGCGTGACCCTGGCCTTCCTGGTGGACGCCTACGACGAGGAGATCGTCGGCCAGGACAAGAAGGGCAACAACGACGTGCGCACCGTCCTGCGCCTCCACCCCGCCCTGGCCCCCTTCAAGTGCGCCGTGCTCCCCCTCAGCAAGAAGGAGGTCCTCTCCGGCCCCGCCCAGCAGCTGCGGGACGAGCTGGCCCGCGACTTCATGGTGGACTATGACGACACCGGCTCCATCGGCAAGCGCTACCGCCGCCAGGACGAGATTGGAACCCCCTTCTGCATCACCCTGGACTTCCAGACCGTGGGCGACGACACCACCCCCGCGGATCACTGCGTCACCATCCGGGAGCGAGACTCCATGGAGCAGGTGCGCATCCCCATGAGCGAGGTCAAGAATTATATCGCAGAGCGCATCAAGTTCTGAGTTGTTTGCCAAAGGCGGCCCATTTGGGCCGCCTTTCCTTTTCCTTCCCCGCGCCCGAAATATGTGGACATACAGGGACGGATGTCCGCTGCTCCCCCCGTTCAACGCTTACACGTAGGGGTGGGGCTTGTCCCCGCCCGCCTCTTTCGTTCCCGCCCCAGGCTCCGGCCAGCCGGGCGGCCACAAGGGCCGCCCCTACAAAGCGCGGTTGCTTTCCGCTGCTCCCCTCGTTCAATGCTCACGCGTAGGGGCGGGGCTTGTCCCCGCCCACCTCTTTCCTCCCCGCCCCAGACTCCCGCCGTCCGGGCGGCCACAAGGGCCGCCCCTACAGAGAACGGCTGGTTGCCGCTGCTCCCCTCGTCCAACGCTCACCCGCCCTCAATCGACAGGGCCGTGCACATACCTCGGCTCGAAGATGCGGGGCGATGTGGGCATCGCCCCCTACGAGACGCCGGGAAGCGGCCCGATATATGCAAAGTCGTAGGGGCGGGGCTTGTCCCCGCCCACCTCTTTTGTTCCCGCCTCAGGCTTCGGACAGGCGGCTACGAGGTCCGCTCCCACTTGTGTCCCCGCCCGGATTCTGCTATACTCAAACCAACTTTTCCACACTGGAGGCGTTTTTTGTGGGATCCACCCCCCTGTACGACGCTCTGCGGGCCTTTGCCGCCCAGCGGCCCCTGCGGATGCACATGCCCGGCCACAAGGGTAAATCCCTGCCTGCGCCGGAGCTGGCGGCCATTGCGGCCATTGACTTCACCGAGCTGCCCCCCACGGGGGATCTCTTCTCCGGGGGCGGGGCCATCGGGGCGGCGGAGGCCCTCTGGGCGAAGGTTTTCCACATGGCCTCCTGCCTGTTTCTCACCGGCGGCTCCACCCAGGGGGTCCACGCCGCCCTGGCCCTGGCCTGCAAACCGGGGGAGACGGTGCTGCTGGACCGGGGGAGCCACCGCTCCGCCTACAACGCCCTGGCCCTGCTGGATCTGAAGCCGGTCTATCTGGAGCGGCCTTGGCTTGCCTCGGAGGGGATCACCGGCCCCATCTCCCCCTCGTCGGTGGCCCAGGCCCTAGAGGAACACCCGGAGGCAAAGACGCTCTGTATAACCTCGCCCACTTACTACGGAGTGTTGTCAGATCTTCCCGCCCTGGCGGAGCTAATGCACCGGCGGGGCGGGGTGCTGGTGGTGGACGGAGCCCACGGGGCCCATCTGCCGTTCCTGGGAAATGACCACCTCTCCGCCGCCGATCTGGTGGTGACATCGGCCCACAAGACCCTCCCCGCCCTGGGGCAGAGCGCCCTGCTGTTGGCCGGGGAACGGTTTCCCCATGCCGGGCTGCGGCGGGCCGCCTCCCTCTACGGCTCCTCCAGCCCCTCCTATCCCATGATGGCCTGCCTGGATCTCTGCCGGGCGTGGATGGAGGAGGAGGGCGCCGCCGCCTACCGGGCCGCCGCCCGGCAGGTGGCCGCCCTGCGGCGGGACTACCCCAGCGTGTCCGGCCCGGCGCTGGACCCTGCCCGGCTGGTGCTCCGCGCCCCCGACGGCTTTGCCGCCCAGGCGGCCCTGGAGGGGATGGGGGTGTGGCCCGAGATGGCCGACGCGGGCCATGTGGTGTTCATCCCCACCTGCGCCGACACGGAGGAGGACTTTGCCCGCCTCCGGGCCGCCCTGGATGCCGTGGCCTGGGGGGACGGCGCTCCCCTGCCCCCGCCTCCGCCCCCGCCGGAGGCGGTTCTCACCCCCCGTCAGGCCCTCTTTTCCCCCCGGATTTCCCTCCCCCTGTCCGCCGCGGAGGGACGCATCTGCGCCCAGCAGGTGGCCCCCTATCCCCCCGGGGTACCTGTTTTCGCGCCTGGGGAGCGAATTTGCAAAAAAACTATCGCTTATTTGAAACAAATAGGTTATAATACACTGGAAGACGTTGAGGTTGTTTCCGAACCTGTGTGTGCCTCATAGAATGAGCAAAGGAGCGTCTTTCCTTCAGGAGGGAAAAGCAATGAAACTGATTCTTGCGATTATCAATCACGATGACGCCAACACCGTCACCCAGGCCCTGACCAAGAAGGGCTTCTCCTCCACCAAGCTGGCCACCACCGGCGGCTTTCTGATGGCGGGCAACGTGACCATTCTCATCGGCGTGGACGAGGAGAAGGTGCAGACCGTCATCGACATCATCCGGGAGCATTCCCACAGCCGCAAGCAAATGATACCCACCACCACCGAGATGAGCTACGGCTACTACCCCTCCATGCCCGTGGAGGTCGTGGTGGGCGGCGCCACCATCTTCGTGGTGGATATCGAGCGGTTTGAGCGGGTCTGAGTCTTTATGAACCTGACCCGGCTGGCGGGCAACGCCCCGCTGAAGCGGCAGCTGGAGCTGGAGACGGCCCGGCGGGGTCTCTCCCACGCGTACATCCTCAGCGGCCCGGCGGGCTCCGGCAAGCGGACCCTGGCGGGCCTGCTGGCCGCCGCCCTGGTGTGCGACCGCCGGGGCGGCGCTTTGCCCTGCCTGTCCTGCGCCGGCTGCCGCAAGGCGGAGGGGGGCATCCACCCCGACATCGTGCGGGTGGGGGACGACGGGAAGGATATCAGCGTGGCCCAGGTGCGCGCCCTCCGCGCCGACGCCTACATCCGGCCCAACGAGGCCGAACGCAAGGTCTACATCCTGGAGAACGCCCAGACCATGAACGCCAGCGCCCAGAACGCCATGCTCAAGCTGCTGGAGGAGGGCCCGGCCTACGCCGCCTTTCTCCTGCTCACCGATAACGCCGCCGCCCTGCTGCCCACAGTGCGCTCCCGGTGTGAGCATCTCCCCCTCTCCCCCGTCACCCGGCGGGAGGCGGAGCTCTGGCTGGACGAGCACTACCCCGACCAGCCCCAGGCGGCCCGGCAGGCCGCCGCCGACCGCTGCGAGGGCCTGCTGGGCCGGGCGGCCGCCGAGCTGGAGGGACAGGCCGCAGGCGACACCCAGGCCCTGGACGGCGCGCTGGAGCTGGTGCGCCGCCTGGCCGGCGGTGACGAGCTGGCCCTGCTGGAGCACTGCGTGGCCCTGGAGAAGTGGGACCGGGAGCAGCTTCGCGCCCTGCTGGACGAGGGCGTTCTCCTGCTGCGGGATGCCCTCGTCTGCTCCGCCGGAACCCTGCGGGAGTCCGACCCCCGCCGGCGTGAGGCGGCGGAGCGCGCCGCCCGCGCCCTCTCCCCCCGGCAGCTCACCCAGGCGGTGGGCGTGCTGGAGCGGCTGCGCGCCGCCTGCGGCTCCAATGTGGGGGCCGGTCACCTAGCCGGCTGGCTGGGGGCGGCACTGAGCACCCTATGACCGGGCGGGCCCGACCCCGCCCATACACCTGATGCGGAGGTAATCATGACCGAAATCATCGGCGTCCGCTTCAAAAGCGGAGGCAAACAGTATTATTTTGACCCCAATGGACAGGCCGTGGCCCCCGGTCAGGGGGTCATTATCGAGACCTCCCGCGGCCTGGAGTACGGCGAGTGTACCCAGGGCAACACCATGGTGGAGGACGAGGCGGTGGTACAGCCGCTGCGCCCCCTGGTCCGCCTGGCCACCGAGAAGGATCTGGACACCGTGGCGAAGAACCGTGAGAAGGAAGCGCGGGCCTTTTCCATCTGCCAGGAGAAGATCGCCGCCCATGGCCTGGATATGAAGCTGGTGGAAGTGGAGTACAACTTTGAGGGGAACAAGATCCTCTTTTTCTTCACCTCCGAGGGGCGGGTGGACTTCCGCGCTCTGGTCAAGGATCTGGCTGGGGTATTCCACGCCCGCATTGAGCTGCGGCAGATCGGCGTCCGGGACGAGGCCAAAATGCTGGGCGGCCTAGGCATCTGCGGCAAGCCCTTCTGCTGCGCCACCTTCCTGGACGAGTTTCAGCCGGTGTCCATCAAGATGGCCAAAACCCAGAACCTGTCCCTCAACCCCACCAAGATTTCGGGCACCTGCGGACGGCTCATGTGCTGCCTGAAATACGAGCAGGAGGCCTATGAGGACGCGGTGCGCCGCATGCCCAAGAACGAGTCCTTTGTGGAGACCCCGGAGGGGGTGGGCACCGTATCTCAGGTCAACCTGCTCAAGGAGACCGTGAAGGTACGGCTGGAGGAGCAGCCCGAGGCCCCCAAGTGTTTCCACAACTGCGAGATCTGCGTGGTGCGCAACGGCAAGGGGAAGCTGCCCGAGGGCTATGTGCCCCCTCCCCCGGAAGAGCTGGCCAAGCTGCGTAAGATCACCCCTGTGGAGGAGCCCCACCGCCTGTCCGGCAGTGTGGACGCCGCCCTCAGCGGCCTGGGCGTCGCCCCCGCCGAGCCGGAGAAGCCCGCCGAGGGCGGGGAGCGCCGCTCCCGCGGCCGGGGCCGCCGGGGCCGGGGCGGGAGCAGGCCGTCCGCCGAGCCCGCCGCCAAAAAGCCCGCCGAGGAGGGCAGGCAGACTCAGCCCCCCAGGCAGAAGCAAAAGGGGGAGCAGCAGCGTCCGCCCCGGCCGGAAAAGCAGCCCAAGGCGTCCGCCGCACCACCCCCGGCCTCCGACGGAGCAGCGGCCCCTCCCACCGGTGAGAAGAAGCGCCCCCACCGCCGCCGCTACCGGGGCAAGCCCAAGGGCGACAGGCCCCAGGGCCCGAAACCGGAATCCTGACCGGCATGAGACGGGTGGGCGCTGTATGCGCCCGCCCGTTTGTTTGAGGTGATTTGCTATGACGGAATATCAGAAAATGCTGGGCGGCCAGCTCTACAACGCCCAGGACGGCGAGCTCCAGGCCATGCACCGGACGGCCATGGAGCTCTGCCACGCCCTCAACCAGCTCAACCCCAATCAGAAGGAGGAGGCCCGCGCCCTGCTGCGGCAGCTTCTGGGCCGGACCGGCGAACACTTCACCATCAAATCCACCTTCTGGTGCGACTACGGCCGGCACATCACCATCGGCGAGAACTTCTTCTGCAACTACAACTGCGTGATGCTGGACTGCGCCCCCATCACCTTCGGTAACAACGTCATGGTGGCCCCCAACTGCGGCTTCTACACCGCCGCCCACCCCCTGGACCACACCCTCCGGGACGAGGAGCTGGAGTACGCCAAGCCCATCACCGTGGGGGACAGCGTTTGGATCGGCGGGGGCGTCACCGTTCTGCCCGGCGTCACCATCGGCAGCCGCGCCGTCATCGGCGGGGGCAGCGTGGTGGTCCATGACATTCCCGAGGGGGTTGTGGCCGTCGGCAACCCCTGCCGTCCCATCCGCACCCTTTAAATGCAAAAAGGAGCTCCGCCTTGGGGCCCATACCGTAAGGAAGTTAACACCCGCCAAAAGAAGTTGCTTTTCGGCGGGTGTTGCCTTATATTAATTTCACCGACAACGCGGAGTTAGGAGAGATACAATGGATAGACCGGTCACAACGCTATTTATGCTTATGTCTGTTGACGGAAAAATCAGCACAGGGGCAACAGATAATTTAGATTTAGACAGAGATCTCCCCAAAATTGCGGGCGTTCAAGAAGGACTGCACCAGTATTATGAGATAGAGCAGACAACCGATCTGTGGTCGCTCAATTCTGGGAGAGTACAGGAAAAGCTAGGCGTCAACTCCAAGGAAATGCCGAACAAGTTGCCTGTTTCCTTTGTAATGATCGACAACCATCATTTGACCAAACAAGGTATTCGCTATTTTTGCGCCCGCTCAAAAGAATTTGTGCTGGTCACCTCCAACGCAGACCATCCAGCGTTTCAGATGGATGAGGACAACCTTCATATCATCTGTCAGAGCAAGTTGTCTTTACCTGACGCGCTTGCACAACTCAAGTCAGAATATGGCTGTCAAAGGATCACCATACAAAGCGGCGGTACATTGAACGGGCTGTTTCTTCGGGAAAAACTGTTTGATTATATTGATATTGTGATCGCCCCTATTTTAGTCGGCGGCAAGGATACATCCACACTGATCGACGGGAGGTCTTTGCTGTCAGAAAGTGAATTATCCCAATTAGGCGTGCTGAAATTGCAGGAATGTATGGTCTTGGAAAACTCGTATCTCAGATTGCGTTACCAGGTGATCCATTGACAGCTTCCAGTTTACTGTTCTTTCCCACGAGTACTTTCCCCGAAAGTGTCATAGTGGGTTACATACTATAAAAAGGGCAAGACAGACCGTAATGGTTTGTCTTGCCCTTAACTTCTTTATAAAGCCATGCCCTTATGGCGGAGCTCTTTTTTATTTGGCCAGCATAGCGGCTGCAAAGGCCCGCGCATCCGCCAGGTCCGTCCCGTCGGGGTGGGACAGGGCCTGGTCATAGGCCCGGAGCATGTTCTCCAGCCGGGCGTCGCCGGGCTTCTCCTTGAGCTGAGTCTCATACCGGGCCCGGACGGCAGGGGGCATCCGCCCCGGACAGAACCAGGTACCCAACACCTGATTTTCCTCCGGCACCTCCGCCCGGAACCGGTCGGAGAGAGAGGCAAAATACATCTCAGACAGGCCAAAACCCGCCGTGCCGAACAGGGCCACCCGCTTCCCGTGGAGTCCCTGCAAAAACTCCTTTACCACCGGGGCACAGGTGCCCTTGTCCGTCCAGGAGCCCACAAAGATCAGCTCCGCCTTCCCCACGTCCCGGGGCAGCGGGCCGAAGGCCACAATCTCATGGCCCTGACATCCCTCGCGGATGGCCTGGGCAATCTGGGCGGTGTTGCCCGTCTCGCTGGCGTATACAATGGCAATTTTCATCATGTCCTCCTCTGAAAAACGGCGGGCGGCCACAAGGGCCGTCCCTGCGGTGGCAATAACGCAATACGCTGTCCGGCGGGATTGATCCCCAACTGGCGGAAGCCCCGCTTTATTTGCTATGCAAAAGCATCGCAGAATTGGCCATACGCCCGCTTACAGCGGCACGGCCATGGGATGACAGCGCGTAGGCCGGTACGGCCCACATGCACAAACACTTCATGCGCCTGAGCCTTTGCACCGTTTCGTGGCGCGCCCTGTGCACATGAAGTGTTATGTACGGCGCAAGCGCCGCCCCGCTAGAGCGGGGCCCCAAGGGCTTATTTATATTTTCTGCTCTCCGCAACCGCCAGCTCGTCACAGCGGTTATTATGGGGATTATCCGCGTGGCCCTTGACCCAGTGGAGACGGACGGTGTGGCGCTCGCACAGCGCGAGAAGCCGCTCCCACAGGTCAGGGTTGAGGGCCGGCTTCTTGTCCGACTTGATCCACCCACGGGCCCTCCAGCCCTTGGCCCAGCCCTTCTGCAGGGCGTCAATGACGTACTTGGAATCGGAGTAGAGCTCCACCTCACAGGGCTCCTTCAGCGCCTCCAAGGCAGTGATGACGCCAGTAAGCTCCATCCGGTTGTTGGTGGTGTGGGGCTCCCCGCCGGAGAGCTCCTTGCGGAACTCCCCGTATTGCAGGATGGCCCCCCACCCCCCGGGGCCCGGATTGCCCGAACACGCCCCGTCGGTATAGATCGTGACTGTTTTCATAAATCTCCTATGGCCTTCCCCTGGGGGAAGGTGTCCCGCAGGGCCGGATGAGGGGAGCGCCGCCCTGACCTGCCGGTCAATGGCAGCGCACACACCTTCAAAATTTTGTTTGATTTCCAGGTTGGTAAAGCGCAGGACTCTTATTTTTTCAACCTCTTGCAAATAGGCTGTCCGAATCTTATCCTGCTCCGGACCATTCCCCTCATAATGCTGGGAGCCGTCCAATTCAATGGCTAATTTCGCTTTATGGCAATAAAAATCTACAATATAGGGGCCAAATGGTTTTTGCCGGAGAAATTGGACCGGATAAGTCCGCAAAAAATCATACCACAAATGATTTTCCTCTTTTGTGGCGTTTTTGCGCAGTTCCTGGACACGGGTAAGGGGCTTTTCCTTCTGTTCCATATTCGTACTATTCCCCTCATCCGCCCCAGTGTGCGCACTGGGGCACCTTCCCCCAGGGGAAGGCCCTATTGATCCACCTTGGGATGCTCCTCCGGCCACTGACAGCGGAAGTAAAGGCCCTTTTCGTGAAAGACGCTGTACACCCCCACCACGGCCGCGGCGGCCAAAACCAGAAGCCAGACCACACCCACGATACCCAGGTAGAAGAAATCCCTCTGCCCCAGGAAGAACACGATCAGGCGTACCGCGGCGGCGGCCAGCCCTCCGCCCAGAACACGGCTCAAGATGATCCTCGCCCTGCCGGGGGCGCGGGCCATCTGCACATATCTCATGCTCTGCTCCTCCCTACCGTTCAGGGGTCATCCGGGAACTGCCGGCGCTTTTCCCCCTGCGGCCCGTGCCTTACGCCTGTTCCAGGCCGCCGGCGGGAGTCTCCCCTTCAGCGGCCTCCTCTTCCTCCTCGTGGTCGGTACGGGCGAAGGAGATCACCTTGACCCCCTCCTCCAAATTCATAATCTTGACGCCCTGCGCGGTGCGGCCGTAGGTGGAGATGCCGGCGGCCGCCATGCGGATGATCACGCCGGCATCGTTGATCACCAGCACGTCGTCCCCGTCGCTGACCACCTTGACCCCCACCACGGGGCCGGTTTTCTCGGTGACATTATAGCCCTTCAGTCCAAATCCGCCCCGCTTCTGGGGCCCGTCGGCGCGGATATACTCGTCCATGTCGGTGCGCTTGCCGTAGCCGTTTTCGGTGATCATCAGCACCTGGTGGTCCCGCTTGGCCCGGGCGGCCCCCACCACGTAGTCGCCGGGGCGCAGGTTGATGCCCCGGACGCCGGCGGCGTCCCGGCCCATGCAGCGCACGTCGGTCTCCTTGAAGCAGATGGCCATGCCGTCGTGGGTGACGATCAGGATGGCCTGGTCGCCGTCGGTCTCCCGCACGCAGATGAGCTCATCCCCCTCGTCCAGGGTGATGCAGCGGATGCCCGCCTTGCGTGCAGTGTAGATGGAGGAGAGCTGGATGCGCTTGACGGTGCCGCTGCGGGTGACCATCACCAGATAGCGGTCCTCGGGGAATTCCCGCAGGTGGATCATGGCGGTGACCTTTTCATCCTGCTCGATGGGCAGCACATTGACCAGGTTGGTGCCCCGGGCGGTGCGGCCCGCCTCGGGGATCTGATAGCCCTTCTTGCGGTGGACCCTGCCCTTGTTGGTGAAAAAGAGAATGAAATCGTGGGTGGAGGCGGTGAACACGGTGTCCACATAGTCCTCCTCCTTGGTGGACATGGCGGTAATGCCCTTGCCGCCCCGGCGCTGGGCCTTGTAGGTGGAGGCGGCGGTGCGCTTGATGTAGCCGCCGGCGGTGAGGGTGAAGACGCACTCCTCCTCCTCGATGAGATCCTCGATGTCGATCTCGTCCTCCACGTCCTGGATCTCGGTCACCCGGTCGTCGCCGTACCTGTCCCGGATGGCGGTGAGCTCGTCCTTGAGCACGCCACGGATCTTCTCCTCACTGGAGAGCAGCTCATTGAAGTAGGCGATGCGCGCCTCCAGCTCCTTGTATTCGTTTTGCAGCTTCTCCTTCTCCAGCCCCTGGAGCCGCTTGAGCTGCATGTCCAGGATGGCCTGGGCCTGCACGTCGCTGAGGCCGAAGCGGTTCATCAGGTTCTCCTTGGCGTCGTCGTAGCTCTCCCGGATGGTCTGGATCACCGCGTCGATGTTGTCCTCGGCAATGAGCAGGCCCTCCAGCAGATGGGCCCGCTCCTGGGCCTTGCGCAGATCGTAGCGGGTGCGGCGGACGATGACCTCCTCCTGGAAGGCGATGTACTCGTCCAGGATGTGGCGCAGGGAGAGAATCTTGGGCTGGGGCTGGCCGCCGGACTGCACCAGGGCCAGCATATTGATAGCGAAGGTGGTCTGGAGCTGGGTCTGTGCAAACAGGCGGTTGAGCACCACCTGGGGATTGGCGTCCCGCTTGAGCTCGATGACCACCCGCATGCCGTTGCGGTCGGACTCATCCCGGATGTCGGAGATGCCCTCCAGCCGCTTGTCCTCCACCTGGTCGGCCATATTTTTGATGAGCATGCGCTTGTTGACCTGGTAGGGGATCTCGGTGACGATGATGCGGGTGCGGTTGTTGCCGAACTCCTCAAACTCGGTGCGGGCCCGGACGCACACCCGGCCCCGGCCGGTGGCGTAGGCCGCCCGGATGCCGGAGCGGCCCATGATGATCCCCCTGGTGGGGAAGTCGGGGCCCTTCACGTGCTCCATCAGGTCGGACAGCTCCGCCTCCGGGTTGTCCAGAACGCAGATTGTGGCATTGATCACTTCCCGCAGGTTGTGGGGCGGAATATTGGTGGCCATGCCCACGGCGATGCCGGAGGAGCCGTTGACCAGCAGATTGGGGAACCGGGAGGGCAGTACCCGTGGTTCCTTCCGGCTCTCGTCGAAGTTCGGGTCCCAGTCCACCGTGTCCTTCTCGATCTCCCGCAGCATCTCGTCGGAGATCTTGGCCATGCGGGCCTCGGTGTAACGGTAGGCGGCCGGGGGATCGCCGTCGATGGAGCCGAAGTTGCCGTGGCCGTCCACCAGGGGGTAGCGCATGGAGAAATCCTGAGCCAGGCGCACCAGGGCGTCGTACACCGAAGCGTCGCCATGGGGGTGGTAGCGGCCCAGCACGTCGCCCACGCAGGTGGCCGACTTCTTGAAGGGCTTGTCCGCGGTCAGGTTGTCCTCATACATGGCGTAGAGGATGCGCCGGTGGACCGGCTTCAGGCCGTCCCGCACGTCGGGCAGCGCCCGGCCTACGATGACGCTCATGGCGTACTCAATGTAGCTCTGCTCCATCTCGTGCACCAGATAGGAGGTCTCTATCTTCTGGTCTGGAAACCGGATTTCCTCCGGATCATACTGTGGCTTTTTACTCATGTATCTGCCTCACATTCTTCGTGATAGGGTGGTTCACGGCGGGCGGCCGCAAGGGCCGCCCCCACAAATTGCGGGTGGGCGTTTCGCTGTTCCCGGCGATTTTTTCCTTTGTAGGGGCGGATGCCTTCCTCCGCCCGTTTTTGTTGCCTGGGCGGCACCGGAACGTCGGACCGATGTGGGCATCGGCCCCTACGATACGCGTTCCGGGCACGTTGTCCGTTCCCCAATCCCTTAATAGTCCAGGTTGACGGCGTACTTGGCGTTGCGCTCGATGAACTCCTTGCGGGGCTCCACCTTCTCCCCCATGAGGACGGTGAAGGTCTGGTCGGCCCGGACAGCGTCGTCCAGCTCGATGCGCTTGAGGGTGCGCCGCTCCGGGTCCATGGTGGTTTCCCACAGCTCATGGGGGTTCATCTCACCCAGGCCCTTGAACCGGGAGATGTCCACCTTGGCGTTGGGATTGTCCCCCCGCAGCTCGGCGGAGATGGCGTCCCGCTCCTCCTCGGAGAAGGCCAGGCGGGTGGTCTTGCCGCGGCTGAGCTTGAACAGGGGGGGCACGGCGGCGTAGACGTAGCCGTGCTCAATGAGGGGCCGCATGAAGCGGAAAAAGAAGGTGAGCAGGAGCGTGCGGATGTGGGAGCCGTCCACGTCGGCATCGGCCATGATGATGACCTTGTGGTAGCGCAGCTTCTCCAGATCAAAGTCGTCCCCAATGCCCGCGCCCAAGGCGGTGATGACGGGGGTGAGCTTGTCGTTGCCGTATACCTTGTCGGCCCGGGCCTTCTCCACGTTGAGCATCTTGCCCCACAGGGGGAGGATGGCCTGGAAGCGGGAGTCCCGGCCCTGGGTGGCCGAGCCGCCGGCGGAGTCGCCCTCGACGATGTAGAGCTCGGTGAGCTCCGGGTTGACCTCGTTGCAGTCCCGCAGCTTGTCCGGCATGGCGGCCCCGCCCAGGGCGGTCTTGCGGCGGATGGACTCGCGGGCCTTGCGTGCGGCCTCCCGGGCCCGGTTGGCCATGAGGGCCTTGTCCAGAATGGCGCGGCCCACCGCCGGGTTCTCCTCCAGATACTCGGAGAGCTTGTCGGTGACAATGTTGTTGACCAGGGTGCGGATCTCGCTGTTGCCCAGCTTGGCCTTGGTCTGGCCCTCGAACTGGGCCTCGGTCAGCTTGACGGAAATGACGCAGGCGATGCCCTCCCGGCAGTCTTCGCCGGATACCTTGTCATCGTCCTTGAGAATCTTCATCTTCTTGCCGTAATTATTGAGCACCGTGGTCAGGGCCCGCTTGAAGCCCTCCTCGTGCATGCCGCCCTCCGGGGTGTGGACGTTGTTGGCGAAGGAGACGATGTTCTCGCTGTACCCGTCGTTGTACTGGAAGGCCACCTCCGCCATGGCGTCGTCCTTCTGTCCCGCCATGTAGACCACATCGGGGTGGACCGGGTCCTTGGACTGGTTGAGGAAGGACACAAACTCCCGGATGCCGCCGGCGTAGTGCATGGTGTCCTCCTGCTCCCGACCGGGGCGCTCATCAATGGTATGAATTTTCAGTCCGGCGTTGAGGAAGGCCTCCTCCCGCATGCGGGTGTGGAGGGTGTCGTAGCTGTACTCGGTGATCTCAAACATCTCGGGGTCGGGCTTGAACACCACCTCGGTGCCGTGGCGGTCTGTGTCACCCACCACCTGCATGGGCTGGGTCACCTTGCCCCGGGAGAACTTCATCTCGTAGACCTTGCCCTCCTTGTGAACCCGCACCTCCAGCCACTCGGACAGGGCGTTGACCACGCTGGCGCCAACGCCGTGGAGGCCGCCGGACACCTTATAGCCGCCGCCGCCGAATTTGCCGCCGGCGTGGAGGATCGTGAACACCACCTCCAGGGCGGGCAGGCCGGTCTGGGGCTGGATATCCACGGGAATGCCGCGGCCGTTGTCGATGACGGTGATGATGTCCCCCTCTCCGATCTTGACGGTAATCTCGTCGCAGTAGCCGGCCAGGGCCTCGTCGATGGAGTTGTCCACGATCTCGTACACCAGGTGGTGCAGGCCGCTCTCCGACGTGGAGCCGATATACATGCCGGGGCGCTTGCGGACGGCCTCCAGGCCCTCCAGCACCTGGATCTCAGAGCCGCCGTACTCGTGCTCCACCTGGGTGGTGCTGTTCTCGAATTCTTCAGACATTTGAAAACCTCCATTGGGATATCCGGGCGGCCAGGGGCCGCCCCTGCGGCCCCGCCGCAGGAGCCGCCTCCGGCGGCCCGTTTGGGTTGTTTATTCGAAGCTGTTGCTCTCCGCCCGCCGGAGCAACGTGGCGGTGGACAGCTGGGAGAGATAGACGGTGGCCTCCCCGCCCGCCGGGCGGCAGAGGACAAACGACTTGGGCAGATCCTCGGCCACATTGACTACCTGCCCGGCCTGCTCGGCCCGCTCCAGAAACCTGCGGGTCAGGTGGGAGGCGCTGGTGTTGTCCAGATCAAAGAGGGCGAGCACGTCCCGGTAGGGTACCACAACGCCCTGGCCCAGATGCAGATACATTCAGCGAGCCCCCTTATCCTTCACCACCCGCGGGCCCCACAGCCGTTTCCACAGCCGCCAGCCCGCCAGCAGGCCCAGCAGGGCAAACAGCGCCGGCAATCCCGGCACAAAGAGCAGTTGGGTCAGCGGAGACTGGTCGGACTCCCAAACTCCGGCCCGCCCCACAGCCACCGCAGCCGTGAGCGCGACGGCCGCCGCCGGGGGAAGCAGCTTCCACCAACGCCGCCGGGTCAGCCGGCACACCAGATATTCTGCAATCAGCCCCGCCAGAAAGGGCAGCGCACAAAAGATACCGATAATAATGGGCATATGCTTCTCCTTGGATGCATCCATGTGTGGAATGAAGGATTGCACGGGCCGCCGTTATCCCGCCCTATATGGGCAGGGGGTACGGACACCTTCCCCTATGGCTTCAGCGCCCCGCCGTGAATGTGGAAGACCTTCCCCTCCTCCAGCCCCTCCAGCCGGGCATCCTCACAGCAGGTGATGAACACCTGCCCGCCGTTGATGCGCCGGAGCACGAACTCCTGCCGCCGGGCGTCCAGCTCGCTGAGCACATCGTCCAGCAGCAGCACCGGCCACTCGCCGGTCTCCTGATAAAAGATCTCCCGGGAGGCCAGCTTGAGGGATAGCGCCGCGGTGCGGGTCTGCCCCTGGGAGGCGAAGGTCTTGGCGCTCATGCCGTTCAGCTCCACGGTGAGATCGTCCTTGTGGGGGCCGGAGAGGCACTGGCGGGACTCCAGCTCCGCCTTCCGGTGGCTCTCCTGATGGGCCAGGAGCTGGGGGAGGATGCTTCGGGGGCTGTCCTCCGGGTCGGTGACGGTGGATACCGTCTCATAGGCCAGGCCCAGCTCCTCCCGCCCGCCGGAAAAGTCCAGATGGATGGGGGGCGTCACCTCCCGCAGGCGCTTGACGAAGTGGGCCCGGTAGTGGATGAGCAGGGCCCCGGTCTGGGCCATGCGCAGGTTGAACTCGTCCAGGGTGTCCAGCAGGGAGGGGTGCTCCTCCCAGTCCCGGAGTATGCGGACCTTATGCTCGTAGAGGCGGCGATACTCCGCCAGGGCCTCGGCGTACTTGGGCCGAAGCTGGCAGATACACCCGTCCAGGAAGCGCCGCCGGGTAGCCGCTCCCTCCCGGATGAGGTAGAGGTCCTCCGGGCAGAAGAGCACGGTGTTGAGCACGCCGGACAGCTCCCCGGCGGACTTGAGGCGCACCCCGTTGGAATAGAGCTGCCGCCGCACCCCCCGGCCCAGACGGGCCTCCAGGGTGAAATCCCGTCCACGGGCGGATACCTCCGCCTTCACAAAAGCATGGTCCACGCCGAACTGGATGAGCTCCCGGTCGTACCGGGCCCGGTGGGAGGAGGCGGTGGACAGATAGGCCACCGCCTCCAGCAGATTGGTCTTTCCCTGGGCGTTCTCGCCGTAGATGACGTTGACCTCCGGGGAAAAACGGGCGTCAAGGTGGACGTAGTTGCGAAAAAAATCCAGGGCAATGGAGCGGACAATCATACCACTTCCAGCGTCACGCCGTCCAGCAAAACGGTGTCGCCTGGGCGGATTTTCCGGCCCCGCAGGGTGCAGGTCTCGCCGTTGACCAGCACCTCGCCGTCCTGTATGCGCTCCTTGGCCTCTCCGCCGGTGCCCGCCAATCCCTCAAACTTGAGCAGGGCGTCCAGCTTGATGAATTCCGTGGTGATTTTGACTTGCCGTTGTTCCATAGTTCGTTCCTCTCTCAGTCAGGGGTGGTGAGGGCCTCCAGCAGCCGGTAGACCTCCGGCAGGGCCTTTTTCAGCGCCACCGGCCGGCCCTTGGCCCGGTCATAGAAGAAGTGGCCGGAGGTGCCCTCCGCCTTCAGCTCCCCGGTGGACGCCTCCCGCATCTCGTAGCCCAGCTCCAGCTTGGCCGGGGACAGGCGGCGGATGAATACCGTGATGGCCAGCTCCTCGCCGAAGCGGGTCATGGCCCGGTATTTGCAGGAAATGTCCGTCAGGGCGAAGTCGATGCCCGCCTCCACCGCCCTGGCGTAGGGGAAGCCGAGCTGATCCATAAAATCGGTGCGGGCCTCCTCCATCCAGCGGACGTAATTGCCGTGCCAGATGATGCTCATGCCGTCGGTCTCGTAGAACTGGGGCCGGCGAAGGTAGGGCTTGATCTCCATGCTCACTCGCCCGCCTTCAGCCGCACGGGCAGCACCATGTAGAGGAAGTTCTCCTCCCCCTCGGTGGGCAGGATGACGCAGGGGGACACGCCGGTGGTCAGCTCCAGCCGCACTTTGTCCGCCGGGGCGGCCTTGAGGGCGTCCATCAGGTACTTGTTGTTGAAGCCGATCTCCAGCCCGCCGCCGTCGCCGCTGAGGGGGCACTCGTCATAGGCGTCGCCGATGGCGGTTTTGGTGGAGATTTTCAGCAGATTGCTGTCAAATACGCAGCGCAGGGGACTTTTCAGCTTGTCGCTGATGATGAGGGACACGCGGTCGATGGAGGAGAGCAGGGCGCGGGTGTCACCCTCCACATGAATGGTGTTGTTGCGGGGGATGGCCTGGCGGTAGGCCAGGAATTCGCCCTCCAGCCGGCGGGACACCAGCATGGTGTCCCCCACCTTGAACATCACGTGGCGGGCGCCCTGGGTGACGGAGGCCGGCTCGTCCACGTCGCTGCAAATTTTTTCCACTTCGGACAGGGCCGCGCCGGGCACTACGAAGGAGAAGGTCTCCGCTCCCTCCTTCTTGTCGATGGACTCGTGGCGGAGGGCCAGGCGGTAGCCGTCCACCGACACGATGGTCAGCCCCTCGCTGTCCACCTCAAACAGGGAGCCGGTGTGGATGGGGCGGCTTTCGTTGTCGCTGACGGCGAAAAGGGTTTGGCTGATCATGGCTTTTAGCCTGGATTGCGGTAGAATCAGGGAATTTTGGTATTCTACGGTGGGCAGCTCGGGGAATTCTTCCGGATCGGTGCCCAGAATGTTGAATTCGCTCATACCACACTTGATGTTGACCATATAGTTTTCTGATTGAAAGGTGACGATATCATCGGGCAGCTTGCGGACAATTTCACCAAACAGGCGTGCGCCCAGAACCAGAGTGCCCTCCTCCCGGATGTCGGCAGGGACAATGGTGCGGATGCCAGTCTCCAGGTTGTAGCCGGTGAGGCGGAGGTCGCTGCCGGCCTCCAGCAGAATCCCTTCCAGAGCGGGAATGGAGCTTTTGGGAGATACTGCTCTGGATGTGGTGGAGATGGCGGCCTGTAGCAGAGCTTTTTCGCAGGAAAATTTCATGATTGGTGACCTCCATTTTGTAGTGAGTGTGCGTGGATCCCCGGAGAAAGGGGAGAATGAGATCGTAATAGTAAGCCGTAGGGGAAAATGATGTGGAAAAACGGCGGAACCCGTTGCGGGGGAAGGGATCCCGTTTCCACAGGGGGTGGGGATGTTTTTGTCGCCTTTCCACCGATGAGGACGAAGGGATGGGTTTTTCCACACAGGGTTGTCCACATCTTCACAAAATACCGTGGAAATGTGGACATAACGGTCGATTATTCGTAGCGGGCGTTGATGTTGGCGTTGATGTCCTTGATGACCTCGGCAATCTCCGGGTTGGTCTTGGTTAGCTTCTCGATTCGGTCAATGGAGTGCATGACGGTGGTGTGGTCGCGGCCTTCGAACTCCTTGCCGATCTCCTTGAGGGAGAGGTTGGTCATGCGGCGGATCTGGTACATGGCGATCTGCCGGGCCAGGGCGGTGTCCTTGGTGCGGCCCTGCCCCCGGAGGGCGTCGGCGTCAATGTTGTAAAATTTGCTCACCTCGTCGATGATGATGTCCGGCGAGGGGAGGAAGTCGGCCTTGTCCTTGAACATGTCCCGCACCGCCCGGGTGACGGTGTCCACGTCCACGCTCTCCCCCATCAGCTCCTGGAAGGCGAGGATTTTGTTGACCGTGCCCTCGATCTGCCGTACGTTGGAGGTGATGTTCTCCGCGATATACTGGAGCACCGGGTCGGGCAGGTTCATGCCGCGCCGGATGGCCTTGTTTTTGATGATGGCCACCCGGGTCTCGTAGTCGGGGGGCTGGATGTCCACGGGCAGGCCCCATTCAAACCGGGTGCGCAGACGATCGTCCAGCCGCAACATCTCTTTGGGCGGCCGGTCGGCGGTGAATACGATCTGGCGGCCAGCTTCGTACAGGGTGTTGAAGGTGTGGAACATCTCCTCCTGGGTGGACTCGCGGCCGGCGATGAACTGCACGTCGTCCATGAGGAATACGTCCGCCGAGCGGTACTTCTCCCGGAATTCGGGGTTGCGCCCCTCACGGATGGCCTGGATGAGCTCGTTGGTGAAGGAGTCGCCCTTAATATAGACGATCCGGTAGTCCGGGTGGTTCTGGTGGATCTTGTGGGCGATGGCGTACAGCAGGTGGGTCTTGCCCAGGCCGGACTCGCCGTAGATAAACAGGGGGTTGTAGGTCTGGGCGGGCCGCTCGGCCACCGCCTGGGCCGCCGCGTGGGCGAATTTGTTGGACGCGCCCACCACGAACCGCTCAAAGGTGTACTCCTCGGTGCCCGGCAGAAAGACATCGTCGGTTTTTTTCTTGCCGAAATCCTCCAGCTCGCCCTCTCCCAGGACTACCACCTCGAAGTCGGCGGAGAAGAGCTCGTGGAGCGCCTTCTGGATCACGGGCAGATAGCGGGCCATGATGATGTCCCGCTTGAAGTTGGAGGGGGTGTGGAGCACAAACCGGTTGGCGTCCAGCGCCACGGGGGTGGCGTCGTCAAACCAGGTGTTGATCGTGGTGGCGGTCATATCCCCCTCCATGAGGGAGAGCACCTTGGGCCAGATATCGGCCGGGAAATTCACGGAAAGACCACCTCTTTCGGAAAATATCAATAGCACTTTATTATACCAAAAAATTGCCTTAAAAGCAACGTATACTACTAAAAAAAGAATCTCTTTTTTCGAAGATTTTTCCACCGGGCCGGGATCGGCGCTGCTTCCCCGTTACCTGCTTGGGACTGGGGGCTGCGGCCCCGGAACCCCATGGAGCCGGGCGGCGGTACGTTGTACGATGGCGACAAGACTTGAAGGCGGTTGCAGCCCGTATCGGCCGGCGCGTGTCGATGCTTTGCCTGACGGCCCCGGCGGATTACCCACCCAATTTGGCGGCATGTGCGCTGTACTTGCCTGGGCAACGCCACCCCGGACTGCGGTGCGCCGGACTTGCCGCGGTCCCTGTTCCCCGCTCTGCCGGAAATGCCGCCGGGCTCCGCCCGGCCTGTTTTTTACCTCTATGGTCCCCTATGCGCCTACCCTCCGCGCTTCTCTGTCACGCTGCGGCTGCTGCGCGACGCCACACTGCTTACCCCTCCGCGAAAAACACCTTGCGCCTGCGGCGCAACTGCTTTTTCGTCTGCGGGGTGCGCTGTGCGGCTGCTCCGCCCGCCTCCGCGCTTCTGCGTAGGGGCGGCCCTAGTGGCCGCCCGGCCGAAGCCTGGGACGGGGAGGAAAGAGGCGGGCGGGGACAAGCCCCGCCCCTGCGGGTGAGTGTTGGCCGAGGAGGGCCGCGCAACCTGCCGCCCGTTTCGCCGGGCGTGCCAAGCGGGCGGTCAACCTATCCCCGCCGGGGGCGGACGCCCGAGGCGGGCCCAATGGGCACAAGATGTAGTACCCGGAGCGGAAGCAGGCCCAAACCGCAAAAAAGATTGCAAAAATGGTGTTGACAGGCTATTTTGAGATAGGCTATAATATCATCTGCATCGTGCAGGCCTGCACGGTGTAAAGCAGTTTACTTTGACGACCGCAGCCGGAAGGCTGTTGTGGTGGGCGGCCCTGCCGCCGGATTACAGTACAGGAGGTGTACCGACATGGTCCGTACCTATCAGCCCAAGAAGCGCCAGCGCTCCAAGGAGCACGGGTTCCGTAAGCGTATGCGTACCGCCAACGGCCGCAAGGTCCTGGCTCGCCGCCGCGCGAAGGGCCGCGCCCGTCTGACCCACTAATGGGTCCGCGAATGGAATAGGGCTTTCAGAAGGGGCGGGGGAGTTTTCCCACCGCCCCTGCGCAGCATACGGAGAAATCGAGGAGGCGGCAGGCGTGGAGCACACCGTTTCGCTGAAACTCAATCACGTGTTCCGCCGCCTGTACGGAAGGGGAAAGAGCGCGGTGAATCCGTGCCTGGCCGTCTACTGCCGGAAGAACAACCTGGGCTACAGCCGCCTGGGCCTGACGGTAGGGGTCAAGCTGGGCAAGGCCGTGGTGCGCAACCGCACCCGCCGCCGAATCAAGGAGGCCTACCGCATCCATGAGGGGGCCTTTCTCCCCGGCTACGACATCGTGGTGGTGGCCCGGGTGCGGGCCGCCCACAGCCGTTACCGGGAGTTGGAACGCTCGCTCCTGTCTCTGGCGGACAAGCTGGGCCTGCTCCGGAAGGAGGGGGCCTGATTGAAGCGCCTGCTTCTGGCCCTGATCCGGGGCTACCGCACGTACATCTCTCCCTCCCGTCCCCCCTGCTGCCGGTTTATCCCCACCTGCTCGGCCTATGCCCTGGAGGCGGTGGAGAAATACGGGGCGTGGAAGGGGGGCTTTCTCGCCCTGCGCCGTATCCTCAAATGTCAGCCCTTCCACAAGCAGGTTTCCATTGAGTACGATCCGGTCCCGTAAGGGGCTCAAACTGAACTTGGAGGCGCGCAAATGGATTTTGCACAGATTATCCTCTCCCCCTTTGTGTGGCTGCTGACCTTCTTTTACGATTTTTTCGGCAGTTACGGCATCGCATTGATCTTATTCGCGGTCGTTGTCAAGCTTATCCTGTTCCCGTTTGCGCTGAAGGGCAAGCGGAGCATGATTCAGATGAACATGCTTCAGGGCAAGATGCAGAAGCTGCAGAAGCAGTACGGCAGAGACCGTGAGCGCTATAATCTGGAGGTCCAGAAGCTTTATGAGCGGGAGAAGGTCAACCCAATGGGCGGCTGCCTGTGGTCTTTTCTCCCTCTGCTGATTCTGATTCCCCTGTACGCCATCATCCGCCAGCCCATCAAGTATATGATGGGCATCAACGATGTGGAGATACTCAACCAGATTGCCCAGGTGGTGGACTGGAACTCCATTGCGGTGAGCAACGGCTGGATCAAGGAGGCCGGCGAAGCTTTCTCCAATGTGGGCTATAACCAGCTTTACCTGTCCTCCCTGATTACCCCGGAAAACCTGGAGGCGGTCAAGGCCGCTGTGGGCGAGGTGGGCAGCCGGATTTTCGCCGTCAACTTTGATTTCCTGGGCCTGGTGGATCTGGCCCGTATTCCAACTCTGAAATTCTGGACCGTGGCGGGCGGCTTCGCCCTGTTCCTGCTGCCCGTGGTGTCCGCCGGTTCCAGCCTGGTGTTTTCCTTCATCTCCATGAAGACCAACGCCGTCAACCAGCAGGCCGCCCAGGCGGGGAACAACGCCAGCATGAAGTCCATGATGATCATTTCCCCCCTGATTTCTCTGTGGATCGGCTTCTCCATGCCCGCCGCCCTGTGCCTGTACTGGATTGCCCAGAACCTGTTGAGCATGGTGCAGGAGTTCATCTGCGGCAAGCTGCTCAAAAAGGACTACGAGAAGGCCGCCGCCGCCCGGGCCGAGCAGGAGCGCCTGGAGAAGGAGGAGGAGAAGGAGGAGCGCCGTCGCAAGGCCGAGGAGCGCGCCCGCCGGATCGAGGAGGCCAAGCTCAACAAGGGCAAGAAAAAGAAGACCGAGAAGAAGCACGACGAAGACGAGGACAAGATCCCCGGCTCCGTCAAGGAGCACAGCCGCGTGGGCCTGCGCCAGTATGCCCGCGGACGGGCCTACGACCCCTACCGCTACAGCGAGGAGGGTCCCACCGCCTACCCCGGAGAGGCCCCCATCTTCCCGCCCAGATCTGACTCCCGCGCGCTGAAGCGGGAGGCCCATGAGATCGAGGAGGAGCTGCGGGAGATCCACACCGACGAGGCCATTGAGGACGCCATTCTGGAGGAAAAGGCCCTGGAGGCCCCTGTCCAGGAGGAGACGGAGGTTGTCTCCGCCGGGGAGGAGTCCGAGGCCCCCTACGCCGAGGAGTCCGAGGCTGAGGACGACACCGACAAGACAAAGGAATAACGGCCCTGCCGTGGATTCATAAGGAGAGATGCCCATTATGCTGAAATGGATCGAGAGCACCGGCAAGAGCGAGGAGGCCGCCATCGAGGCCGCCCTGCAGAAGCTGGGCATGGACCGGGATGAGGTCTCCGTGGAGATTCTGGAGCGGGCCAAGTCCGGATTTTTAGGCATCGGGAGCTGCCCGGCCAAGGTCAAGGTGAGCTATGAGGCCCCCGACGAGCCGGAGGAGCGCCCCGCTCCGGCGGAAGTTACCCCTGCCGAGGCGGAGCCGGTCAAGGCGGCGGAGCCCGCCGTCCGGGAGGAGGCCCCCTCCCCCGCCGCCCCCGTGGCCGAGGGGGAGAAGGTGGAGCGCATCGACGCCTTTCTCACCGGCCTGCTGGCCCAGATGGGGGCCGAGGCCAGACCCGTCATCCGCGTGGACGAGAACGGAACCTATCAGGTGGAGCTGGTGGGCCGGGAGCTGGGCGGCCTGATCGGCCGCCGGGGCGAGACCCTGGACGCCATCCAGCAGCTCACCGGCTACGCCGTCAACCACGGCCAGTCCAAGCGGGTCCGTATTCATGTGGACGCCGAGGGCTACCGGGCCAAGCGGGAGGAGTCCCTGGTCCGCCTGGCCCAGAAGGTGGCCGGTAAGGTGGTCAAATACCGCCGCAACGTCACCCTGGAGCCCATGAACGCCTATGAGCGCCATGTGATCCACACCGCCCTCCAGGAGACCCCGGACATCACCACCTACTCCATCGGTACTGAGCCCAACCGCCGCACGGTGGTGGCGTACAGCCGGGGCGAGCACCGCTGACTCAGAGAGAGCGGCGCCCTGCGGAGACAGTTATGACAAATGGAAAGGGCGCCCGTCGGGGCGCCCTTTTTCCACAAGCGAGGAAGTATGTGTGAATAAAACGGAACTGCTGAATAAGCTGGCCCGGGACAACGGGGAGCGGCTGCTCCTGGCCCGGGCGCTGGACAAGCTGGAGCTGGCCCGGCAGCGGAACATACCGGCCTGCACCGGCTTTTTATCCCCACAGGAGCGGGCGAGTGTGGAAAACCTGCTCAATACCTGCGGCCATCCCCGCCACCTCTTCTTCGGCGGGTACGAGGGAGCGGAGCGCACCGTATGCGCCTTCCTGCCCGACTGGCAGGAGGCGGAGGACTGGCAGGGGGACGGGGAGAGCTGTCCCGTCCGCGCCCTGCGGTGCACCTGGAGCGGCGGCCAAAAGCTTACCCACCGGGATTTTCTCGGCTCCATCCTTGGCCTGGGCCTGGACCGGGAGAAGGTGGGCGATCTGCTGGTGGGCGACGGGCGCTGCGACGTGCTGGCGCTGGAGGAGGTCGCCGACTTTCTGGTGTTCCACATGGAGCAGGCGGGGCGTGTAAAACTCAAGTGTTCCCTTCTGCCCCTGGACCGGCTGGAGCCCCCGGCGGTGGAGACCAGAACCATCCGGGACACCGTCAGCTCCCTGCGGCTGGACGCGGTGGCCGCCTCCGGCTTCTCCCTGTCCCGGGGCAAGGCCGCCGACCTGATCGCCTCCGGCCGGGTGCAGCTCAACCACCGGGAATGTGTCAAGCCCGACCACGCCGTGGCCCAGGGGGACGTGCTGAGCTGCCGGGGGCTGGGCAAGTGCGTGCTCACAGAGGTGGGCGGCCCGTCCAAAAAGGGGCGTATTCTCATCGTATTGGAGCGGTATGTATAATGGAACAGGCAAAAATCGACCGGATCAATGCCCTGGCCAAAAAGGCCAAAAGCCCTGAGGGCCTCACCCCGGAGGAGACGGCGGAGCGGGACCGGCTGCGGCGGGAGTATATCGCCGCCTACCGGGCCAGCCTGGTGAGCCAGTTGGAAAACACCTATATCGTGGAGCCCGACGGCACCAAGCATAAGCTGGGGAAAAAGCCGTGAAAAAAGGCCGCCCCTCCGTTGGGAGGGGCGGCCTTTCCGGTACATCGGAGGTCAAAAAACACGTATCGCAATCCACGTGCCCAGGGCAAGCTGCGCCAGCAGCAGGGCGGGCAGGCCGTACCTGAAATACCAGTGGCGGGTCTTGTGCCGAAAGGTCCACATGCCCAGGAGGGCCCCCGGCGTGCCGCCCAGCAGGGCTACGCAGAAGAAGGCCCTCTCGGGCACCCGCCAGCGGTCGTGCCTGGCCTTCCACTTGTCCACACCCATGAGGGCAAAGTCCAGGAGGCTGGCGCACAGCACCCAGAACAGAAAATACTTCATGCCGGGTCCCCCAGGGCGGCCACAAAGCCGCCCCGCCGCTTGGTGGTCTCGTACCAGAGCTTTAGATCGATGCGCAGTGCGCTGCCGCTGTCCAGAATGACCGCCGTGGTGTCCTCCAGAGCGGTGATGGTGACCCAGTGCCAGTAATCCAGCTCCTTCACCCTGCCGTTGTGGAGGTTGAGGAAGGCCACGGGACAGTCCCGCTCCAGGGCGCGGCGGACAAAAGCCTCGGCCTGCTCATAGGGCGGGCGCTTGGTACGGGCGGAGGGGAATACGAACAGGCCGGGGGTCAGGGTGAGGCCCCGGGCGGCGGCAAAGGAGGCCATGCCCTCTGCCATCTGCTCCGGCCGGTTGAGACCGTGGGAAACAGGGGTCACGTGCTCCCACACCCGGCACATCAGGCCGGTGAAGGAGGCGCGGTCCATGGCCCCCTCCGGGTAGAGGGGGGCCAGCTCCGGCCGGGTCCGGGCCAGATAGGAGAGGATGACGGCGGCGGCGGTGGGGCCGCAGCCCGCCCGCTGCTGCCACAGATCGGGAAACCAGTCCTGATCCGCCCCGTGGGTCACGGCCCCGTCAGGGCCGGTGATATCCATCCACGCGGGATGGGCGATGGAAACATGCGCGCTCAAGGTCACATCTGCCTTTCTTTTTGGGTTGACTGTGCCCAGTATAACACCCGCCGCCCGGCCCGTCAAAGGTTGTCTTTCCGCCGGGGGCGTGCTATACTGTCCGGGTACGAAACAAAAAGGAGTGTACCGCCATGTCCCAGCTCTCTCTCACCGAGGGAAATGTCAGGCGGGCGTTAAGCCGCTTTGCCATCCCCTTCCTCGGTGCTTCCCTGCTGCAATTTCTGTACGGCGCGGTGGACCTGATCGTGGTGGGACAGTTTGCCGACCAGGCGGGCATCGCTGCCGTGTCCACCGGCAGCCAGGTCATGCAGGCGGTGACCAATTTTATTATCGGCCTGTCTACCGGCGGTACGGTGCTGGTGGGGCAGTACCTGGGCGCCCGGCGGGGGGAGGACGTAAACCGGGCCATCGGCACCCTGTTTTCCCTCTTTGCCCTCATCGCCGTGGTCCTGGCGGCCGCCTTCGCCCTGTCCACCAACACCATCGTGGCGCTGATGCAGGTGCCCGCCGCGGCGGTGGCGCCCGCCCGGCAGTACCTGTTTATCTGCGCCTGCGGCCTGGTGTTCATCACCGGCTACAATATGGTCAGCGGCGTGCTCCGGGGCCTGGGGGACTCCAAGCGGCCCATGTACTTCGTGCTGGTGGCCTGCATCATCAACATCGTGGGGGATCTTCTGCTGGTGGGAGTGTTCGGCCTGGGGGCGGCGGGGGCCGCCCTCGCCACTGTAGCTGCCCAGGGGGTGAGCCTGGCCCTGGCCCTGGCGGTACTCCGCCGCCGGGACTTCCCCTTTGATTTTAAGCGGCGTTCCTTTCGGATTCAGGGGGACAAGGCGGCCTGCATCCTCCGCCTGGGCCTGCCTGTGGCGGTGCAGAATGTGCTGGTTACCCTCTCTTTTCTTATCATCACCGCCATTGTAAACCACATGGATGTTCTGGCCCAATCCGCCGCTGTGGGCCTGGTAGAGCGCATCACCGGCTTTATCATGCTCTTCCCCATCGCTTTCCAGTCGGCTATTTCCGCCATGACCGCCCAGAATATGGGTGCGGGCCGCCCCGACCGGGCCCGGCAGGGGCTGAAATACGGTATCCTGTTTTGTCTGGCGGCCGACATCGCCATGTTTGTCCTGGTTCAGCTTGTCCCGGGGCTGGCCATGCGGCTGTTCACCCCCGATGCCGAGGTGATCTACCACGGGGTGCTCTACCTGCGCACCTACAGCATCGACTGTATTCTGGTCACCTTTGTGTTCACCCTCAACGGTTTTTACAGCGGCTGCGGCCGCACCGGCTTCACCCTGTTCAACAGTTTGGCATCCACCTTCCTGGTACGGGTACCGGCGGTATTTTTCATCAGCCTGCTCCCCGGTGTCACTCTGCTGCACATCGGTGTGGCTGCGCCGGCGGCCTCCGCCGTCCAGGTGCTCCTCCAGCTCCTCTACTTCCGCACCGGCCGGTGGAACCACTCGGTTCTGGGGGAGGCGCAGACATGACCGCCGAAGTGCTGGCCTTCCTGGGAGGCGCTCCGGGCCCCATTTCCCTCTTTGAGGCATGGGAGGAGGCCGTCCTGGCCTGCGGGGAGAGCACCATGAAGGTGTCCAAAACCCAGATTTCCTGGGGAAACCCCCTTCAGTTTGCCGTTCTCTCCCAGCCCCGGCGGGCCGCCCAGCGGCGGACCGGGGCTCTGCTGGCCACCCTGGGGCTGGGCCGCCGGGTGGAGCACCCCCGCATCCTCCAGGCCGTGGAGCCCTATCCCGGCCGCTGGACCCACCATCTGCTCCTGACCGCGCCGGAGGACGTGGACGGGCTGCTGGCGGCCTGGCTGGCCGAGGCCTACCGCTTTGCCAGGGAAAAACAGAGGCGCGCCTGATCCCAGGCGCGCCTCTGTGCGATTGGCAATAAACCCTCCTGCTAAAACGTTCGGAGGGAGGGATAGTGTGAAGGGCTGCCCCGCAGGGCGATTCGGAGCGCAACCGCCGCTCTGCGGCGGCGCTTGGCGCGGAGATGAACCGTCAGGGTTCCCTGGAGGTGAATTGGCCGCAGGCCAAGAGAGACCGGCCTGGGCCGTTCGCGTTTTATCAAACAACTTTATGAAACTTCAAAAAAGTTTCATAAAGTTCAGCAGCCTGTCGAAAAAACTTTTTCGACAGGCTGGCAGAGGCGCGCCTGAGATCAGGCGCGCCTCTGTTTGGATGTGTCAGGGACGCAGACCGCTGCCGCCCTGCATGGTGATGGTCTCACCGGAGATATACTTGGCATCCTCCGAGCACAGGAACACAGCGGTGCGGCCGATGTCCTTCTCCGGGTCGCCGAAGCGACCGGCGGGGATGCCCTTGATGGTCTGCTCGTATACCGCCGGATACTCCTCCCGCCACTTCTTGAGGGCGTCGGTCATCACCAGGGGGCAAATGAGGTTGCAGTTGATGCCGTCGGGGCCCCACTCGGTGGCGGCCACACGAGTCATGCCCCGGATACCCTCCTTGGCCGCGGCGTAGGAGGACTGGCCGGGCTTGCCGAACAGGCCCGCGCCGGAGGCGAAGTTGACCACGGAGCCCTTCGTCTCCTTCAGGTAGGGGTAGCAGTGCTTCATATAGAAGAAGGCGGCGTACAGGCCGGAGTAGATGGCCTGATCAAACTGCTCCTTGGTGTGCTCGGCCAGGGGGACGCCGGAGGCCGAGTTCTGGGCGTTGTTGATTAAAAAGTCGATGCGGCCGAAGGTGTCTGCCGCCTGCTGAACCACGGCGGCCACCTGCTCCTCCACGCCGCCATCGGCCTGGCAGGCCAGCACCTTCACGCCGCAGAGCCGCTCCAGCTCCTCCTTGGCGTCGTCCAGCTTCTTGGTGTTCCGGCCGGTGATCACCAGATTGCAGCCCTCCTTGGCGAAGGCGGTGGACAGGCCGTAGCCGATGCCGCCGCCCTTGCCGCCGCCGGTGATAATCGCTACTCTGCCGTCAAACTTACCCATATCGTCTCCTCCTTGAACTTTTTAGTTTTATTTTGATACTATCTGTATCATACTCCTTTCGACGGCGGATTGCAAGAGAAAACTACCTCTATACGGCGGTTTTAGGGAACATATGTTTGCATTTTAACCCAGGCTATGCTATACTGGCTTGGGAGTATACCAATAAGGAGGGTCTGCCATGAAAACGCTCTCGCCCAAGCAACAGCAGATCTATGACTATATCGTTTCCTTCTCCGGCCTCCACGGCTATCCCCCCTCGGTGCGGGAGATCGGGGAGTATGTGGGGCTCAAGTCCCCCTCCACTGTCCACTTCCACCTGAAGGGGCTGGAGGCGGCGGGGCTGATCACCAAGGCCGAGGGAAAGACCCGTGCCATTACCATCAGCGGCCCACACCCGGGCGCGCCGGAGCCGGCGGGAGAGGAGCCCGACCAGGTGCCTGTGGTGGGCAGTGTGGCCGCCGGAGCCCCCATTCTGGCCCAGGAGTGCATTGAGGACTATCTGACCTTTGACACCGGAGGACTGACAGGGGAGCACTTCGCCCTGCGGGTACGGGGGGAGTCCATGAGGTACGCGGGCATCCTCCCCGGCGACCTGGTGGTGGTACACCAGCAGCAGGACGCCCGCAGCGGGGAGATCGTGGTGGCCCTCTTTGAAGATGAGGCCACGGTCAAGACCCTGCGCCGCAGGGACGGACACACCTGGCTTATGCCGGAAAACCCGGACTATGAGCCCATTGACGGCGACGGCTGTACCATTCTGGGCAAGGTGGTGGCCGTGGTGCGGAGGTACTGAGGTTGAGTCCTGTGCCGAAGCCCAGTTGGATGAAACAATGAATAAGGGATTATACTGCTCATGTCCGCCCGCAGGCGGAAGAAAGGAGCCTGACCGATGGGAAAGAACGACCGCTTTCAGATCATCTATACCCAGGGGATCACGGATATCACCCGTATCCTGCTGGACACCCGGACGGGGGTGCTCTACCTCCAGACGGTGAGCGGCTATGCCGGCGGCCTCACTCCCCTTCTGGACAGCGAGGGCAGGCCCATGAAATGGCTGCCGGAGGAGGGAGAGGCATGAGACTGGTTACCTGGAACGTCAACGGCCTGCGTGCATGCCTGGGCAAGGGTTTTCTGGACTTCTTCCAGCGGGTGGACGCCGACGTGGTCTGCCTCCAGGAGACCAAGCTCCAGCCCGACCAGATCGCACTGGAGCTGCCCGGCTACCGGCTCTTCTGGAACAGCGCGGAAAAGAAGGGCTACTCGGGCACGGCGGTGTTCACCCGGGTGGAGCCCCTGTCCGTCACCTGCGGCATCGGCCTGGACGCGCACGACCACGAGGGCCGGGTCATCACCGCGGAGTTCGACGGCTTCTTCCTGGTCTGCTGCTACACCCCCAACGCCCAGAACGAGCTGGCCCGCATCGACTACCGGATGCAGTGGGAGGACGACTTCCGGGCCTACCTCATGGAGCTGGACAAAAAGAAGCCGGTGGTGCTGTGCGGCGATCTCAACGTGGCCCATGAGGAGATCGACCTGAAGAACCCCAGGAGCAACCGGGGCAACGCGGGCTTCTCCGACCAGGAGCGGGGCAAGATGACCGAGCTGCTCTCCAGCGGCTTTACCGACACCTTCCGCGCCCTCTACCCCGACCGGACGGGGGCGTACACCTGGTGGAGCTACCGCTTCAACGCCCGGAAGAACAACGCGGGGTGGCGCATCGACTACTTTATCGTGTCCGACCGCCTGCTTCCCCGGGTGAGGGACAACATCATCCACGCGGAGGTGGAGGGCAGCGACCACTGCCCCGTGGAGCTGGTGCTGGACTGATCATCCAAAACGGAGCCCCCGCCGGCACACGCCGGCGGGGGCCTTTTCTCTTGCCGCCCGTCACTCCTTCAGCCCCAGCAGCACCTGCCCCGCCGCCCGGGCAAAAAGCCGCGCCCCGGCCAGGGCCTCCTGAAGGGTGTTGCCGTGGGTGCCCACCTCCACCAGCAGAGAACCGTTGGAGAGCTGCTGGTTGTACCGGGAGGAGCGCATGGTCATGGGCCGGGCCAGGGTGGGATAGAGGGTGTTCATGCTCTCCTGGATGCGGCAGGCCAGGGACAGGTTCTGCATCCAGTTGGGGTGTTCTCCCCCCTCGCTGGAGCCCAGCACCAGCATGACCTGGGCGGTGTCCACCCCGTCGATCCGGGTGACGGCCTTGTATACCGTGCCGTCCTCCCCCACCAGGGCGTCCCGGTGGACGTCCAGCACGATTTTGATGGAGGGATATTGCTCCAGGTACCGCTGTACCGCCTCGGCGGAGCGGTCATAGGCCCCGTTGTACTTGGGGTAGTCGTATAGGGTGCGGTCGTGTACCACGGTGAGGCCCAGCTCGGTGAACACCCGCTCCATCTCGTCCCCCACCCGAACCACGTTGTAGTTTTCGTCCAGAGTGCGGGTGTTGTTGTCCGAGGGCTCGTAAATGTCGGTACCGTCGGGCGTGTAGGCCTCGCTGCCGTGGGTGTGGACGATGAGAATCTGGGGCCCCTCCGCCGGGAGGGCAATGTTTACGGGGGCTGCCGCGGCGGCGGCCAGATCCACGTCCAGCCCGGTGCGGTTGTAGAGGTACAGGCTCCCGGACACCTCATAGCCCTGGGTGCTGGTGGGCACCAGGGTGCGGGCAATGATGTCCTCCGGCGCGGCAGTGGTCTCGGGGGGCGGCTCGCTGATGTCGTCGTGATCCTGGGCGGGCTGCCCGGCGGGCAGATCGGGGGTGGCGGGCGCGGAGCCGTCCAGATGGCCGGCCACGGCGTCCCCATTCCCCCGCAGCAGAGGAGACTGGTCCACCACCAGGCGGGCCCATCCGCTCAGGCCGGACAGGGGACCGTCGTCCTCCGCTACTTGTCCCAGTTCTGCGGAGAGGGCGGCGGAGACAAAGCCGGGGTCCTGTCCCAGACTGCGGAAGGCATTGGCGGCGGAGCCTCCGCCGCTGCACACCAGCAGGGCCCATACCGCCAGGGTGGCCAGAAAGAGGGCGAGACTGCGGCGGAGCAGGCGGCCCCATTGGATTCTCGGCTTCATAGTTCATCATCCTTTGTAAGTAAGATGTCCCCCTCGGGAGCGGATATGGATCTCTATGCGCCCCACAGGGGGAATATGCCAGAGGGCCTGTCTTGACTTTTTCAGTCAATTCGATATAATGCTTTTACGATCGAATGCAGAGGGGGCGGTCCGGGTGGAGAGCCGCGGAGAGGTGCTCAACCAGTTTCTGGTGGAGGTGTTTGGCCAGATCCTGAAGGCGGAGGCCGCCTGTCTGGCCGGGAAAGACCTCTCCCTGCGGGAGCTGCACCTGATCGACGCCGTGTGCCGGGCGGTGGATCAGGGCGGGGACAACCGCTCCACCGCCATTGCCGCCGCCCTGGGGATCACAGCGGGCACCCTGACCTCCGCAGTAAACCTGCTGGAGAAAAAGGGGTACCTGCTCCGCCGCCGGGATGAACGCGACAAGCGGGTGGTACACCTGCTGCCGACCGAGCGGGGCCGGGCCGCCGACGCGCGCCACCGGGACTTTCACCGGCAGATGGTGGCCCATGTCCTGGACGGACTGACCGACGAGGAGGCGGAGTGCACCCTCCGCGCACTGGGCCGGGTGGCCGAGTTCTTCCGGCGCGGCGCACCGGAGCGGGGATGAACAAGACCTACATCGCAACGATGGGAGAGAGGTTCTTTATGAGCAAAATAGCCATTGCCACAGACAGCAACAGCGGCATAACCCAGGCCCAGGGCCGGGAGCTGGGCATCTTTGTGATGCCCATGCCCTTTTACATCAACGACGAGCTCTTTCTGGAGGACATCACCCTGAGTCAGGAGCAGTTTTACCAGCGTCTGGAGGAGGGGGCCGACGTTAAGACCACCCAGCCCGCCCCCGGCGACGTGCTGGAGCTGTGGGACCGGATTCTGAAGGACTATGACGAGCTGGTTTACATCCCCATGTCCAGCGGCCTGAGCAGCTCCTGCGAGACGGCGGTGATGCTGGCCCAGGACTACGGCGGAAGAGTACAGGTGGTCAACAACCAGCGCATCTCCGTCACCCTGCGGCAGTCTGCGCTGGACGCCCAGGCCCTGGCCGCCGCAGGTCGGAGCGCCGCGGAGATCAAGGCGCTGCTGGAACAGACCAAGTTTGACTCGGACATCTATATTACCGTGGACACCCTCAAGTATCTGAAAAAGGGGGGCCGCTGCACCCCGGCTGCCGCCGCCATCGGCACGGTGCTCAACCTCAAGCCGGTGCTGCGCATCAAGGGCGAGAAGCTGGACTCCTTTGCCAAGGCCCGGGGCTGGAAGGCCGCCAAGAAGACCATGCTGGACACCGCCCGCAGGGTGATGGAGACCGACTTCGCCGGCTGCCGCGGGCCGGAGGACCTTCACATCGCCGCCGCCTTTACCGGAACGCGGGAGGAGGCCCAGGAGTGGCTGGAGGAGCTGGAGGCGGCCTTTCCCGGCTACCCCATCCACATGGACCCCCTCTCCCTCTCCGTGGCCTGCCACATCGGCCCCGGCGCCCGGGCGGTCACCCTGACCAAGGCCCTCCCCATCTGAGCCTGCCTAACAGAGCCGCCGGCTATGCCGGCGGCTTTTGCTATGCAAACGCATAGCAAAATTGGCCATGTTCCGCTTACAGCAGCACGGCCATGGGATGACTGCGTGTGGGCCGGAACGGCCCACGTGCGCAAACACTTCGTGCACCTAGGGCTTGTTTGAAAAATGTCAACATGCTCAATCGACGGGCCTTTTGACCGCTGGACGGCGCAATTTTTCCTTGAAATCCGTCAGGATTCCTGCGAAAAAATTGCTTGCCAGTGGCCCAAAATTCCTCGCCGCTGGGCACATCGCCAATTTTCAAACAGGCCCTAAGCCTTTGCATCGTTTTCTGGTGCGCCCTGTGCGCATGAGGTTTTATGCGGAATTTAAAAAACATGCAAATTTTCTTCACGCTTTATACATAATTTGCGGTTATTCTATGTACCGTTAAAAGAAATGAACCCGTCAAAGGAGTGACCAGTTATGTATAACAATGACTATAACAGACCCCCTGAGGAGCGGGAGCCCATAGAGACCGAGCATTTTCACGTTTGGGACGCTGAGTCCCCCAAGCCCCCCAGGAAAAAGAGCGGGGCGGCCAGGTTTGTGGCCCTGGGCCTTTGCTGTGCCCTGGTGGGCGGCCTGGTCGGCGGCGGCGGCGTACTGGCCGCCAGCCATCTGAGCGGAGGAAAGACCACCATCTACCAGGGTACCTCCCCCAACAGCATCGTATCCCTGGCCCATGTGGACGGACAGACCGTCCTCTCACCCGAGCAGATCTACGCCGCCAACCTGGGCGCGACGGTGGGCGTCAACGGCAATGTGGATACCAATGTGTTCGGCTATACGGTGAAGAACGCCGTATCCGGCTCCGGCTTCGTCATCGGCAGCAACGGCAGCTCCAGCTACATCCTGACCAATTATCACGTCATCGACGGCGTCAGCGACATCAAGGTGTTTTTCTCCGACGGCAAGAGCTATGACGCCACCCTGGTGGGCGGTGAAAAGGAGAACGACATCGCCGTGCTGAAAATCGACGTGGGCAACCTCCAGACGGTCACCCTGGGCGATTCCGACCAGCTCAACGTGGGCGAGGACGTGTACGCCATCGGCAACCCCCTGGGCGAGCTGACCTTTACCTTCACCGGGGGCTATGTCTCCGCCAAGGACCGCTCCGTCACCATGAGCGATGGAACGGTAATGAACATGCTCCAGACCGACACCGCCATCAACTCCGGCAACTCCGGCGGCCCCCTGTTCAACGAGTACGGCCAGGTGATCGGCATCGTCTCCGCCAAGCTGTCCAGCAGCTCCAACTCCGAGGCTTCGGTGGAGGGCCTGGGCTTTGCCATCCCGATCAACGACGTGAAGGATATGGTTACCTCCATCATTGAGCACGGCTACGTCACCGGCAAACCCAACGTGGGCATTCTGATGAAGGACGTGCCCCAGGAGGCCCAGCAGTACGGCGTTCCCGCCGGCTCGGAGGTGCTGGCTGTCCTGGACGGCTCCGGCGCCGGCAAGGCCGGACTCCAGGCGGGCGATATTATCACCGCTGTCAACGGCACCGCAGTGTCGGGCAGCGAGGCCCTCAAAGCCGCCGTCCAGGACTGTAAGGCGGGCGATAAGGTGACCTTCTCCGTTTACCGGGACGGGGACACAGTGGAGCTTGAGATCACCCTGGATGAGGATAACCAGACCACCCAGGAGGCTATGGAGCAGCTCCAGAAGGATTATCAGGAGCAGCAGGCCCAGCAGGAACAGCAGCAGCCCCAGCAGAATGGCGGCTATTTTCCCTGGCCCTTTGGCTGGTAAGACGTCAGAATTTAGATAAATGGATGATAGAAGCAGCGGCGCACGGATATCCGTGCGCCGCTGCTTTTTAGGTGACTCCCCGGTACTTTTTGCGGGTTGCGATACCGCCCCGGATATGCCGTTCCGCTTTATTTTCGTCCAGCACCTGCTTGACCTGGAGGTAAAGGGGCTTGTTAAAGGCGGGCAGACGCTCGCTTAGGTCCTTGTGGACCGTGGATTTGCTGATGCCGAACCTCTGGGCCGCGCTGCGCACCGTCGCTTTGTTCTCTATGATGTAAAGCGCCAGCTGGCAGGCGCGCTCCTCGATGTTCCCTTTCAAACAGCAACACTCCCCGCAATGATTCTCACGGGGCATGTATATGCGTCGGAGCGGGGAGATATGTTGCGCGCAGTTACGTCTGCATGTTTCCGGAAGGTCTGGCGCAGGGCATGCAACTGGCGCGTTCGACGATATGGTAGGGCAAGCTAATTTTAACGGGCAGTTGGTGACCGCCATTGATTCGGTCGGCTAGGGTACGGACTGCCATCTTGCCCATTTCATCCAAAGGGACGTGTATGCTGCTTATTTTGGGCTGGACATAGCGGACGTTTGGAATGTCGTTAATTCCAATAATGGAAATTTCGTCAGGAACCTGAACGCCCAACTCCTTGCAGGCCCGAAGCGCGCCGATAGCGGTCATATCATTGGCGCAGATGACGGCTGTAATGTTGCGGTTCTGGCTGAGAAGCTGCTTCATACCCTGAAGACCGCCGTCCATGGAGAGCGTATTGATTTGAACCAGATGTCCCGGACAAGGGGGCAGGCCGCATAGGCGGAGCCCTTCTAAATAGCCGCGGTAGCGTCCCTCCTGCTCTGCTCCAATAAAAGCGATATTCCGATGATTCCGGTCATAAAAATAGCGTACGGTATCCCGAACGGCAAAAAAACAATCACAGAGTACCTGGTCACATTCAGCCTCCAGATTATTGAGGCCAACATAGACAATATTGCGGAATCGTTTTTTCATGGAGGTGAGGAGCGAGGGCTGAAACCGTCCCACAATGATCAGGTTGTCTGAGTCGCAGCCCCCGGACTGGCGTGCTGCCGCCGGAGTTTGAAATTCCAGCATGGAATAGGTGTATTTCAGTACAAAGTTGCTTTGAAATGCTTCCTGCTCAATACTGGAGATAATGCGGGGGAAAAAGGGGTCATCCCGTACCTCCCCGGGGGAACAGGCAATTAATCCGTAGATAGACTGCATAACCGGGGTGGGCTGTAAAGCATGCCGGAGCTCGCGTGCGACTGGATTGGGGACATACCCGGTTTTTCGAACAATGTTCCAGATGCGCTCCTGTACCTGAGCGCTGGCCGCTTTGGTGTTTGGCTGGTTTAAAACACGGGAGACAGTGGAGATGGAAACGCCCGCTTCTTTCGCAATTTCTTTGAGTGTCATGATATGCCTCCCTGTTTGAATAATTTGTTATTATTTTAACACAAATTTTGAGTAAAACAAGAGATACACTTAAGAAATTTTATGAACTCTCGTGCCAAGTGGCAAGATATTTGTAAAATTTTTTACATTATGTGCAATATGTAAAAGGTATACTACTCTATATTGTATTAAATCAATAAAATTAGCACAAAAAACAATCGATTGCTTAAAGATGGGTGCCAAAGTTTGAGTAATATTGTTGAAGTTAATAATATGGTGTGTTAATATCTTGGTGTAATTTAGTAATATTATATAGTGATAAAAAGTATTAGGAATAAACTTAACTTTTCTTAAAGCAAATTTGCGTAAATTAGAAGAGGTGATTTTGTGAAACTGGAATTTGAATACGGGCAGGGCCTGCTGGGCGCGGAGCTGCCCGACAGCACGGACATCTTCATCC